>Ga0131853_10000844_pt1 | contig 55042 bp, 53 predicted proteins | sample TergutLab28metaG_FD_92764 | JGI IMG/M metagenome (GOLD analysis project Ga0131853, IMG submission 92764) | Labiotermes labralis P1 segment gut microbial communities from Petit-Saut dam, French Guiana - Lab288 P1 (version 2) (version 2) | ecosystem: Host-associated > Arthropoda: Insects >...
CAGACGGCCTTTTCGTGTTAGAAAGACAGTCGGCTTCAACGAGAAAGGCCACCCCATTATCCAGGTCATAGCCTACACCGAAACGAGAGAGGAGGGACTCATTCTACTTGCCGCCTACAACAAGAATCCGTGGGATGTGGATGCGGCAAGCACAACATTCGCCGACTTGTTCGAATTGTGGATAGAGCGCAAAGCCCCGAGAACAACCATCAGTACTGTGAAAATGATGAAAACGGCATATAAGCATTGCAAGTCGTGCTACAACCTAAAATATGCCAATATCAAAGCCTACCATATGCAGGAAACCATTGACGGCTGCGGCTCCGGCTATGGCGCACAGCACCACATCAAGACTTTTTGGCGGCACATGGATAAGTTCGCACTTGAACTCGATGTAACCACCAGCAATTACTCTGTTCTGCTCACCACCGCTCCCAAAGAGGAAACAACGCGCACACCGTTTACTGAAGAGGAAATCAAGGCGGTCTGGACATTAGAGGGTCATCCCTGGGTTGATTCGGTACTATTTTTGCTGTATACTGGCTTTAGGTTCTCTGAGATGCTCGACCTACCAAAAGTCGGCATCGACCTTGAAGAGGGAACAATCAAAGGCGGCACGAAAACCGCAGCAGGCAAAAACCGCATTGTTCCGATCCACCCGAGGATACGCCACATTGTCGAGGCACGGATGCAAGAGGACGGCAAGTATTTGTTCTCCTACAAGGGCAATCGTTGTGGTGGCACAACCTATCGTGAATTCTGGCGTGAGGTCATGGGGGCGGCAAAGATTGAGCATACGCCCCACGAATGCCGCCACACCTTTCGCTCACGACTCGACTCGGCCGGCGCGAATAAGCGGTGCATCGACCTCATGATGGGCCATAAGTCCAGCGATGTAGGTGAGCGAATCTATACCCACAAGACGCTGGAAGAGCTAAGAACTGCGATTGAACTAGTCGCCCATTAGTAACAAAGGCATTGGTATTGCTGGGGTTTTGGGTGGTTTGGCGATAATTTATATACCGTGATAGGAGTACAACTGTTGGAGAAAGAACATGCATCCGCGGCGAAAAATGTAACAGCAAGACCCAATATACTACTGTTTGCTGTAATGCTGTATTATTTCGTCATTGGACGAAACATTGTGCAGCCCCATCTGTTGACTCCAATTTATGATTTGTTTGGTGTCTACCCTCTTACGGGCTGGGCGGCAGTAATAAATGCCTTTTTTCGCGACTTAGGTATTCCTGTTTTACTCTATTTGCTGTATGCACTTGCCACAAAGCGGAATATTTGCGTTTCATTTTCCTTATCACGTCTCAGCTTAAGGAATGTACTGTATATTACCCTGATGACGCTTGCAGTTCGCGTCATTTTTAATTTGCTGGAAAGCGGCGTTCCTTTTCTTTTAGGCAGTGGAAGCGTTCCAATGCAAACATTCCGATTTATGAATATTGGGCAGTCATTGCTCCATAATGCTGTCCTGGCGACACTTTTTGAGGAAGCGGTGTTTCGTGGGTTTCTTTGGAGAGCGTATCGCCGCCAAGATGTTACATACTGGAAAGTCGCTCTCGTGACAGGTTTGTTTTTTGGTTTGATACATCTTGGCACATTTACAATTCTTCATACAGCCTTTGCAGGAATTTTCTTTTATGCGCCGCTTATTTACTTCACACGTTCGATCTGGGCACCCGTTCTGCATCATGCGCTGATGAACGGCTTGTATACCTTGATAAGCCCCACGTTTTATATAGGCAATCAAGCGGGTTTTGACGCATTTATGCCAAGATATTTAACACTCCTTGCAGTTGCCGCCTTGATCCTAATCCCAATCGCAATTGTATGCGGGAAGAAGTTTTATCATGAGAATCTGCACAATGTCCAAATAAAGCAAAATCTACCAAAGGAATCAATGGCCTTTCGAGTAAGTTATTGGAGTTTGATTGTTGTTATGATTGCAACCTTCTTCAGGGCATAAGCATTTTCAAATTCAAAGGCACAAACACTCCCAAATGCGTGTATCCATAGAAAACATGAAGAAACCCTCCAAAAGATCTGAGGAGGGTTTCTTCATGTCATTGGTATGCCTTGCATAGCAAGGCATTTTGCTTTATACTGGGTAAGGATCAAATAAAAGGAGGACAACCTGCATGACAAGCATTCCATATATCCCATTCACACTGGAAAAACAAAAAAACATAGCCCTCGTTGCACATGACACACGCAAAACAGAGCTTGTGGATTGGGCATTCGAAAATCGTGAGATCCTAAGCCGCCACTTTCTCTCCGGCACGGGTACCACGGCAAAACTGCTTACACAAAAGCTCAATTTACCCGTCCGGGGCTATAACTCCGGCCCCCTCGGCGGCGACCAACAGATCGGCGCCCGCATTGCAGAGGGGAGGATCGACTTCCTCATCTTCTTCTGGGATCCCCTCGCCGCTCAACCCCATGATCCGGACGTAAAAGCGCTCCTCCGCATCGCAGTCCTCTATGATATCCCCATCGCCATGAACCGCTCCTCAGCGGACTTCATGCTCACCAGCACATACATGGATACAGAGTATGAGCGGCGGGTTATCAACTATAACAAGGCGATAGAAGACCGATTTGCGGAGTTAAAAGAGGACTATTAATATGACCCGGCAAGAAGTGATCGACTTTTGCTTAACATTCCCCGCCGCCTATGAAGATTATCCCTTTGATAACATAGATCTCCCCAGTAGGTGGGCGCTCATGCGTCATCGTACGAATAAGAAATCCTTTGCACAGATTTACGAACGCCACGGCAAGCTATGTGTAAATCTCAAATGCAATCCCCTTGAGGCAGATTTTTTACGCCAGATGTTCGCAGATGTAACCCCAGGGTATCACACAAACAAAACCCATTGGAACACCGTCACCCTAGGCGGCGATGTCTCAGACACCGAGTTAATGCGTATGATCGAGGGAAGTTATAATCTAATCAAACCAAAGAGAAAGTCCCTAGGCTCCTTTCCAAAAGGAGCTGTCAGCGAAGCTGACTGAGGATTGCCCTTAATCCGCCTTCTTCTCCTCCTCTTCCTCAAACCGGCAAAGCGCCCGGATCGCTTCCATGGCAAACATCTCCTTACTGAGAAGCGAGAGAAAGAGAGCAAAATTCGTAAAATCCTTTTCATCAAGGCTGGTATAGAGGTAATTCACAATCACCGTAAGAATGGCATTGAGCTCAGTGGGGCGCATAGGGAAACTCCGAAAACCATAGGAGAGCGTGTGGAGGCAAATATGTATGGACGACTAGACGCCGTCCTAGGTATCTTAGCACCAGCGTCCAAACCGGCGGCGACCGCAAAACCGTACACTACGGAAACTACGGCACTCCCGCCAAAAGGACCATCTTCTGGAATAAAACATCATGCGCCCTCCTATGGTGAGTCGCCTCACTTCTCGTGAGACTACTTCATCTTATGCCGGATGGCAATACAAAGTGAGAGCAGGGCAAAGAAAGCAGTGACCCAAGCAAAAATCTGCCATCCCCGGCCTTTCAGTTTACGCCGGAGATAAATACCGGCAAGCTTCCTCAGGATTTTGTTACGCAAAGGCTTCCTTTTTGCAGTTTCTCTTTCCATAATTTCGCCTCCTGTTTGTAGTATGAGGCGAAGTAGGGGAAACTATACAAGTTTTTCTAGTCACGCTCTGTCGGCACAATATAAAGATAAGTAGGATAGGGAGCCACAACAAAGTTTTTGCCCACATATATCTCTTTCTTAAGCAAACAGCGTTTCACGGCGCTCTTTTCTCTTTGCTCCAAGCGATTATCAAACTCACACAAAAGTAAATCGGGATCTCCAGATTGCTTTAAGATCCGATACATCTTTGAGGATGGCGTACACTTTAAGTTCCGCAAAAGCAAGGCAGCTCGGCAGACAAAAAAGAGAAATAACATAGCAAAAGGCAGCAAAACTAGCACAAGTCTAAATAGTCCTTCTTGCCGCACTAGAGCACTCTCAGCGTTGACCAAGGCAATCTCAGACCAAGAAGCACTGGTAGGCAAGGGGCGAATCCAATGCCCCGTCGGCAATATTCTGGGGTTCATGATCAGAATCGTACCTACAAGGCACAGCAGAGCTATGAGTGCAAAAATTATATTACGCCTAAATCGAGCGAAAAAATACCTTTTCAAAAATCGAGGCACATTTGTTACGTTTTTCATGATAATCACCACCTGACAAGGATTATATCATTCCCAAGATCGGAAGGAAACCCCCATGATCGACATCAGTGTCCAAAACCTAGTCAAAGCCTTCGAGGTAAACAAAAATATCCTAGACGGCGTCAGTTTCGAGATCCAAGCAGGCGAGCGTGTCGGCCTCCTCGGGAAAAACGGGGCGGGGAAGACCACGCTCTTTCGTCTGCTCACAGGTGTCATCGAAAAAGACGAGGGCGATATCGTCATCGGCACAAATCGCCGGATCGGGCTAATTTCACAGATCCCAAACTACCCCGAACACTACCTAACAGAAGATGTCCTCCGTGAAGCCCACAGTCGGCTCTATACCCTAGAGCGAGAACTAGAATCCCTCACAGCCGAGATGGCAGAAAATGCAAAACCAGAAATCCTCACCAGATATGACAAAACACTAGCCGCCTTTGAAACCCTAGGCGGCTACGAAATGGAAACCGACAGAAACCGCATCTGCGGCGGCCTAGATATCCCGCAAAGTATGCGGGAACAACAATTTGCAAGCCTCTCCGGCGGCGAGAAAACCCGTGTAAACCTAGCCCGCTTGATTCTGGAGAAAACCGACATCCTCCTATTGGACGAACCCACCAACCACCTAGACCTCAAAAGCACCGAGTGGCTGGAGAACTACCTAGAAAAATTCCCCGGCACTGTCCTAGTCATCTCCCACGACCGCTATTTCCTCGACACCGTGGTCACCCGCACCATCGAGATCACCAAAGGCAAGGCTGAGTTCTACAGCGGCAACTACAGCTACTACATCGACGAAAAAGCCCGCCGTGAGGAAGAGGCACAGCAAAAATGGGAACGGGAACAGGCCGAAATAAAACGCCTCGGCACCCGCGCCGAACAGATGATCGGCTGGGGGACAGGGAATAAGAAGATGGCGCAAAAAGCCAAAGCCATGAAATCCCGCCTAGCCAGAATGGAGCGCACCGAACGTCCTGAGTATGAAAAAAAGCTCCACGCCAGAATTGGAGAAAAAGCCTTCCGCGGCGATGAGCTTCTAACGATCAAAAGTCTAAGCAAAGGCTTTGATAAGCGCACCTTATTTGACAGCCTAAACCTAGAAGTCAGCGGCGGCGAACGTATCGCGCTCATTGGTGACAACGGCACAGGGAAGTCCACGCTGCTGAAACTCCTAATGGGAGAGGAAAGCCCCGATACAGGCTCCATCAAATATGGCCCCACAGTAAAGCGAGCCTATCTGCCCCAACATATCCAGTTCAGCCACCCGGAACGCAATATGGTGGACACTTTGATCTACGAGCTAAACTGCACACCCCAAACAGCCCGAAACCGCCTAGGTGCCTTCAAATTCCACGGAGAAGACGTATTCAAACCTGTCTCCGCCCTCTCCGGCGGCGAAAAAAGCCGCCTCCGCCTCTGTATGCTCATGGATGGCGACCTAAACTTCCTCATCCTAGACGAGCCCACCAACCACCTAGACCTCCAAAGCCGCGAGTGGATGGAAGATGTCCTAGACGACTACGAAGAAGCCCTCCTAGTCGTCTCCCACGACCGCTATTTCATCAGCAGATTCGCCACCAGAGTCTGGACACTGGAGAACGGAACCATCACAGACTTTAATGGAACTTATGCGAAATATCTGCGGAGGCAAGAGAACCTAAAGCACTTCGAGCAAATCGAAAAGAAAGCCGAACGCAAAGAGAAAAAGCCCAAAGTTCGTAAAGGTCTCTCGGCTGAAAAAGAGCTTGCAAAATTAGAAAAAGAAATCGCTGCCCTAGAGCAAGAACGGACAGCACTCACAGAAGAAGCCGAGGAAAAAGCAAGCGATTATGAAGTCTTGATGGAACTAGAAGGAAAGAAGATAGAGCTTGACCAAAAACTTGCCACTTTATACACTGAGTGGGAAGACTTCGCAAACCAGATAGAATAGCCAGGTTTGCTTGTTGTATTATAGCGTAGTATCATACCTTTGTTAATGTCCACTCTCTTGGTGGATATCGTAGTAACTTTATATTAGGGGGTATTTGTCGTGAAGAAGTTAGACAATATAAAACTGATTCTTTTTGGTATTGCGCTTATCTTATTTGGAATCGGCGTGGATTTAACAGGAACATTTTTTCCACCAGATACAGATATTTTGGTTGCCCTTGCGGGTGTGATTATTGCCGCGATAGGAACTTTTAAGAAAGATGAAAAGTAATGCCCCAGTATAAGCATTCGGTCGAGCAAGACGCAAAACCGCCCCACAACGTAATAAGCTAGATTATCTACAGAACAAGGCTTGAAAGATGAAGTTATCGTCTTTCAAGCCTGTTTTGTATTTTGTCCGTGTTAACTTTTCCGTCCTACACTTCCTCCGCAAAGTTCACATAGAAGGCCGCATTAATCTCCACCAACACCTCATAATGTAGCTTCCGCTTTGGCAAAAACAGAGAGAGGGACAGTGCTGTTTGGCTCTCTGTATCATGCTTCGGACGCTGCACTTCCAGATATCTAACCTTAATCTTAGCCTCTTGCAAATGCTCTAAGAACAGATTGATGTGCGCAGATTCACACAGTTCCACATAAATATCAATGATACGAGAGCGACTCACCAGTCTCGTATCCAGTCGATGGACAACTCCTGTAACGAAGAGAATAAAAAACATCCCGATCAAAGCCCCTGCATAGAACCCAACTCCGATGGCAAGTCCCATACAAGCACTGGCCCAAAGCCCCGCCGCCGTTGTGAGTCCCCGCACTTGATTGTCTCTAGTGATGATAATCGTACCCGCGCCAAGGAAACCAATCCCCGAAATCACCTGCGCACCCATACGGGCAGGGTCAGCGCCGATAAAAAGTCCGGACAGATACTCATTCGTAATCATAACAAGCGCCGAACCGACACAAACAAGCATATACGTCCGCATCCCAGCAGGGCGCCCCTTAATCCCACGCTCAATGCCAACAATCCCGCCAAGCAGCACCGCCAGAAACAGGCGAACAAAGATAGAGACAGCGTTAATCTCATATAAATTCTGCCAAATTGCGATGAAACCCATAAGCCGAGCCTCCTAGTCTTCTTCTAAAAACTGCCGAAAGGCCGTGGGGAGCGCCACACGATCAGCCCGCTCCGACTCATTGACCCAAATAAACTGCGGACTTTCCACCCGACACGCTATATAGTATCCTCGCATCTGCCATTCCACATGGGTAAAGATATGCTTCTTTTCCTTTGCATATGTGAGTTCCGCAGGACTCACACCCCAGTCAATAGCCTGTTCCAAGGCCTCATGTTCATCGAGGCTCCCCGGCACATTCGGCAAAGCCCAAAGCCCGCCCAAAAGCCCCGCTTCCTCTCGCTTATGGACAGCCAGTTTATCGCCGCAGGTGAGGATAAACACCGTCTTCTGCTCCACACGCCGCGCCTTCTTCGGTGTGCGAACAGGATAGGCACGCATCGTCCCCGTAGCATAAGCAGAACAGATGGGGGATAGGGGACACACATCACAAAGGGGCGCCCCGTTCGGCAAACAAACTAAGGCCCCAAGCTCCATCAAGGCTTGATTCAGCATAGCTGGATCAGATTCCAAATAAAGCGGCGCCAAGGCCTCTGTAACCGCTTTTTTCACAACAGGTAAATCAATCGACTCAGACAATTGGGCAATCCGGCTGTAAACCCGGAGCACATTCCCATCAACCGCCGGATAGGGCAGGGAAAAGCAAATCGAAGCAACCGCCCCTGCTGTATAAGGGCCAATACCGGGTAACGCGAGGATTTCCTCATGTGTCCGAGGAAACACACCCGCATACGCATTGACAATCACCAAAGCCGCCCGTTTTAGATTCTTTGCACGATTATAATATCCAAGCCCTTCCCAAAGCTTGAGCAAGCGATCATCTGATACATTAGCGAGATCACGAATTGTAGGCAAAGCCTCCAAAAACCGGGTATAATACCCCTTCACAGCCTCAACTCGTGTCTGTTGCAGCATGATCTCAGAAATCCAAACACGATAGGGCTCTCTATTCTCCCGCCAAGGCAGACGGCGGGCATTCGCCTCATACCAAGGAAGCAGATACTGTGGGATTTGCGCAAGTCTAAGAGAGATATCCATAAAGCACCTACTGCGCAAAGTCAGCATAGCGCAGAACACTCTCCGCCCGCGGATGCTCACTCAAGTCCCAGCTATAGAAATGTCCGAACATCACCTCATCGGTTACAAACAGCGCATCCTGTGCCCCCAATATTTCCAGCATAGAGATGTCTATATGATAGTAATATCCATCCAGATACACCAAATTCCAAACATGCCGCACTTCATCCAGCTCTCCTTGAATGATAGAGGTCTCGATATCCAGAAGAGAAAGCAAGGCCTGTAGCCCTCTAGAAAGCCCTTCACTAGATGCCGCCTGCATAGATAATGCCCCATATGCAGTATTAGAAACAGAAAACACTTCTTCATCATAAACCCGCTCGACACGCCCAGAAAGCGTATGGGAGAGCCAGATAATCTGTTCTGAAACCGTCAAGTCCTCCGGCATCTCTGAGATCATCGCCTCCGCCGCGGTTTGGAGATCTCTGCGCATTTGAAGGAAGCTGTCATGGTCAACGCCAAACTCAAGCTCAATCACAGCAATCCGCAAATTACCGGAACCGGAGCTCGGATAAAGGCTAATAACAGGCTCAGGTAAAATGACGGGTCCAAGGGGATGTTCATAATAATACTCTCTGATGATATTCTCCAAAAAGCCCACATTTGCAATATTGACAGGACAAAGCAAAGCAAGGTATGTCTCACCCTCACGTAACATCTGCCCCAAGCGTGCTCTTGCCCCAAGGGGCGTATGTACCTGCCATACAGACGCAATCTGCTCCGCCGTTCTGCGATAGGAGATCGTCAGTTCCATCTCTAAAAGCCCTTGACGCTCCATTAGAATCACCGGTGCAGGGTGATAAACGGCATAGGCAGCCAAAGGCCGAATGAAGACATCACGAATCACATCATCCACATCATCCCGATCCAAATGGAGCACACGGAATAGCCTGCTCTCCACATGATTCTCCACCATATGCCAAATCGCCCGGGTCAATTCCTCTCTGGTAGAGATGGTGACATACTCCGCGCCATCTTGTTCGAAGGCAGGACTCGTCTCATGGCGGCGATAGACAAACTCGTACCCTTCAATCAAAGAAGCGCACCCAATCAGACTAAGTAGTAGGGCAGTGAGGAGCAAGAACAACAAACAGCGTCTTTTCATAGACATTAATATCCCAAAGCTTCGTCCACGATCACAACTTCCACATCTGCAATGCTAGATGGTTTGTGGGTTAAGCTCACAAAAACCCGGCAAATCCGATTCGGACTGTCACAGTCGAAACATTTCAGTTCTTCACCGGGCATACAAGGGGTTTGATATTGAAGCCGCCGCGCATTTTTCACGCCCGCCACATTCCGCGCCCGCCAAAGGGCCATCTCGTCATTTGGTGCAATCTTGTTGATCCCGACAACAATGTACACCTTCTCATGTCCGTAACACATGTTCGCAACTCGATTCCCACGCCCGTCAATGTTGTGAATCAACCCGGACTCACTCACACCGTTGGCACTCATCAGATACACAGGAGCAGCATTTGCAGAATCTTGGATCGACGCATCCGCATAATTCTCCCAATGCCAAAACGTATCACCTTCACGCCGATCTTTGAGAGTAGGGAAGATTCCCAGCTCATCAATCGACACACTCCCGCCGATCCCAACCGTTTTGTTCCCGATCTCAGAGAGCAGATATGCCGCGCAAGAAGCCTTGTCTGCAAAATGACTGACAGAAAAACCGCGTTTCTTCAAATTCTCCATAGTAAGTGTTACATTTGCCATAATCCGAATCCTCCCAAAATTATAATAGGTGCAAATCTCGTGTTGCTCTCAACATATTCATCTTGTCCCTAGGCTCCTTTTTCAACTGACGCCCCAAGAGCGAAGCGATTGGCTTGGTGGAAGGGATGCCTGTGGTGCAAAGGAGCTGTCCGCGAAGCGGACTGAGGATTGCCCCTACTCCGTCCCATCAGAAAACCCAAGCCCGAAAACTTCCCGGGCCTCTTGAATAATCATAAAGGCAACCGGGTCTGTGGAATAGACAATGCGCTTGAGTTCTGTAATCTGCTGTTTCTGCTTAATCGCACAAATGAGCACACTCTTCTCCCGCCCGGAATACCCGCCCTCACCGCGCAAAATGGTGATACCCCGCGTGGTGTTATCAATCAGAAGTTTGCGAATTTCATCCCCATGTTCTGAGATGATGTAAGCAACTTTCGCGTAGTTAATCCCGTATAAAATCAGGTCGATCAGCTTGATAATGATGAAAATCGTAAGCAGGGCATAGATCGTATTATCCAGACGACGGAAAACAAGTGCACCAATGAGTACGATGGAAAAGTCAAAGCACATAATCACCTGTCCCAAAGAGAAGCGGTCCGGGAATTTTTTCATCACCATCCGGGCAAGCAAGTCAATCCCCCCGCCGGAGCCGCCAGCAGAAATAAATATTCCCGCACCGATCCCAATGAACACACCGCTTACGAGGGCAATCAGAAGGGGATCATGGGTCAGTACGAAATCAATCATGGAGAAAAGCTGTACAAATACACTGGAAGAGGCAACGCCCAAAAAGGCCTTTGCAATAAACGAACGCCCCAAGAAGAAAAAGGCAAGCACAAAAAGCGGCGCGTTTAAAGCAAACAATAACACACCAAGGGGCCATCCGGTAAAGTGGTGCACAATAACAGTAAGTCCTCCTACACCGCCCAAAACTACATTATTCGGAACCAGCAAAAAAGGCATAGGCAAAGACGCAATCAGACTTCCGAGTATAATCTTTACATAAGTAATTAACGCCGCGCGTTTATCCATCCCGCACACTCCTCCGGCTTTCTATGAATCTAACAGCCCAATTTCTATCTGCTTCTCTTCCAAATCTTCATCCTTAAGCTGTGTACCTGCAACAGGTACGCTCCGCGCTCGATACCGCGCAGTGTTCACAAGTCCTGTGTCAGAAAGAGGCTTTGCCTCTTTCACATGATACTGGGCTTTCCGAATCGTCATAACCTGCACACCCTGTGTCGAACGGGAAGACTTTGAGTTTAAAAGTGAAGTGTTAAACAAAACAGCACGGTTCTCTGTAGAGTAGACCACTACATCAATCTCTTCTCTGAGGGGCAAAATCGTTTGCATAGGGGAGAGGGCGGAGTAAGCCCCGGTGAGCTTCTTCCGATTTGTCTTCGTCTCATAAGCGGCAGTCTCAACCCGTGCGACTTTGCCGTTTTGGAAGAAGAAGAGTAGGTTCCCCTTGTAATCACCCGGTACATGAAGGAAAATCACACTCTCACCCGGATCCATACCCAGTTCCGTCGGCAGATAGGTACCAAGAACCGATGCCTTCGTGTCCGCAAATTCAGAGGCGCGGGTCTTGTAAACTTGGCACTGATCCGTAAAGATGAGCAACTCATCCTTATTCGTCGCTTCAATCTGTTGGAAAGGACCATCGCCTTCTTTGTACTTCTGTTCCGCACTCATACGCAAAGATTGGGGCGTGATCTTCTTAAAATATCCCTCACGAGAGAGGAAGAGTGTGACTCCATAATCCGGCGTCTCGTCTTCTTCTACAAACTCCTGCGCCTCATCCGCATAGACAATCTCCGTCTTTCGATCCGCGCCAAACTGCTTCATAACTTGCGCCAGCTCGTCTGTGATAATCTTTAGCACGCGCGCCTTGCGGTTTAGGATATCTTCCAGATCTTCAATATCCCTGAGCAGACTTTCAATCTCCTGCGTCCGCTTTAAGATATACTCTCTGTTAATGTTCCGTAGTCGAATTTCCGCCACATAATCCGCTTGGATCTCATCAATCCCAAAGCCGATCATCAGGTTCGGAATAACCTCCAGTTCAAGCTCGGTTTCGCGGATAATCTGAATCGCACGATCAATATCAAGAAGAATCTTTTCCAGCCCCCGGAGTAAATGGAGCTTATCTTTTTTCTTCGAAAGCTCAAAGAACACCCGCCGGCGCACAGACTCTGACCGCCAAGATACCCACTCGTCCAAAATCTCTCTAACACCCATCACACGGGGCATACCGCCCACTAAAATGTTAAAATTACAGGAAAAGGTATCTCTAAGCGGTGTCAAACGGAACAATTTCTGCATCAACTTCTCCGGATCAGTCCCGCGCTTTAGGTCAATTGTAAGTTTGAGACCCGACAAATCCGTTTCATCCCGCATGTCCGCAATCTCACGCACACGCCCGGTCTTCACCAAATCCGCCACCTTGTCCATGATTGCTTCAATGGAGGTAGAATAGGGAATCTCATAAATCTCAATCAGATTCTCAGCCTTCAAATACCGCCAGCGCGCCCGAAGCTTAAATCCGCCCCGCCCAGTCTCATAGATAGTGCGCAGCTCATCCGCGTTATAGATCAGCTCCCCGCCAGTAGGGAAGTCCGGCGCTGTCAAGGTGCTCATGATATCATGCTCAGGATCTCGTATGTAGTCAATCGTTGTCTGACAAACTTCTCTGAGATTAAAGCCGCAAATCATGCTTGCCATACCGACCGCAATCCCTTGGTTTGCAGAGGCTAGCACATTCGGAAAGCTAGTCGGAAGCAAGGTAGGCTCTTTCGTAGAGGCATCATAATTTGGAACAAAGTCCACTGTATCTTTGTCAATATCTCTGAAAACCTCGGCACAGATCGCGTCAAGCTTTGCCTCTGTATAACGAGAAGCCGCGTATGCCATGTCTCTGGAATAAGTCTTACCAAAGTTACCCTTCGAATCCACAAAAGGCGCAAGCAAAGCCCCATTACCCCGAGTGAGACGCACCATCGTCTCATAGATCGCAGAGTCGCCATGGGGATTGAGCCGCATGGTCTGCCCCACAATATTAGCAGATTTCTGCCGCTTCCCCGTAAGAAGCCCCATCTTATACATGGTATACAGAAGCTTCCGGTGAGAGGGCTTAAACCCATCAATCTCCGGAATCGCACGGGAGACGATGACACTCATGGCATAGGGCATATAGTTGACTTCAAGCGTATCAACGATCGGCTGCTCTAAGACCTCAGCACGAAGCCCGACAACCTTCGAGTCGTCCACTTTTTTCTTATTTTTATCCTGATCAGAATTCTTTCTTGGCGGCATATCCTGTTACACTCCTAAGAAATATCAGCTAATTCCAAATACTTGTACCCATTGTTCGCAATATGATCTTTTCTCCCCGCCAGATTATCACCCAAAAGCAGATCAAAGACCTCTGCAGTCATCTGAGCGTCTGTAGGTGTGACCTTAATGAGTCTCCGAGACTGGGGATTCATTGTAGTAAGCCACATCATGTCCGGATCATTTTCACCCAGCCCCTTTGAACGGCTGATCGAATGGGAAGCGCCTTTTAAATCCGCTATCATTTTGTTCTTCTCTTGATCCGAGTAGGCGAAATAAGTTTTCCCCTTAGATTCAATCTCATACAGGGGAGACTCCGCGATGTAAACATAGCCCTCTTCAATCAAAGTCGGCACCAGACGATAGAGCATGGCAAGGATCAAAGTACGAATCTGGAAGCCGTCTACGTCCGCATCGGTACAGATGATGACCTTGTTCCAACGCAAACTCTCCAGAGAGAAGTTCGACAAATCTTTGCTGTGCTTATTCTGCACCTCAACCCCGCAGCCAAGCACACGGAGGAGGTCTGTGATAATATCACTCTTAAAAATCTTATCATAGTCAGCCTTAAGGCAGTTCAAAATCTTACCCCGCACTGGCATAATCCCTTGGAAATCCGCGTCCCGGCTCAGTTTACAGGCCCCCATAGCAGAGTCACCCTCTACGATGTAGAGTTCACGCAAATCAACATCCTTCGTCCGACAATCCACAAATTTCTGTACCCGGCTTGTGATGTCTAAACTACCCGAAAGCTTCTTCTTGATATTCAGCCGCGCCTTTTCCGCCGTCTCCCGGCTCCGCTTGTTGACCAAAATCTGCTCCACAATGCGGTCCGCTTCTATTTTGTGCTCAATAAAGTAGACCTCAAGCTCTGAGCGCAAAAAGTCCGTCATGGCCTCTTGAATAAACTTGTTTGTAATCGATTTCTTTGTCTGATTCTCATAAGAGGTCTGAGTCGAGAAACAGTTAGAAACAAAGATCAAACAGTCTTGAATATCCACAAAGCCAACCTTACTCTCGTTCTTCTGATACTTGCCTTCTTTCTTCAAATAGGCATCTACTGCTGAAACAAAAGCGCTCTTCAGAGCCTTTTCCGGCGCACCCCCATGCTCCAGATAAGAGGAGTTATGATAATATTGGATCGTCTGCACCCGGTTTGAGAAGCACCAAGCGGCAGAAAGCTTTACCTTATACTCATCCAGATCCGCCCGATCCCGCCCCCGGCGCTCCGTCTGGCAGAAAACCGGCTGGGTGAGGGGATCGCTCCCAGCAAGCTCTGTTACATAGTCAATAATCCCATTTTCATACAGAAACTCTGTCGTCTCAAACTGACCATTCACTTGACTCCGAAACTCAAAGGTGATCCCCGCATTTACAACAGCCTGTTTCTTCAAAGTATCAAGGAAAAACCCAGTCGGAATCGCAGTGTCTGTAAATACTTGCAAATCAGGCTTCCAGCGAATAATAGAACCCGTGCGCTTGCCCTTATACGGCTCAGAATGAAGTCCGCCAATATTTTCGCCCTGTTCGAAGTGAAGGGTATATTTTTTCCCGTCCCGATAAACAGTTACATCCATATACTCCGATGCATACTGGGTCGCACAAGAGCCGAGGCCATTTAGGCCAAGGGAGTACTCATAATTCTCCCCCTCATTATTCAGATATTTCCCACCGGCATAGAGTTCACAAAAGACAAGCTCCCAATTATAGGTATCCTCTACCGGATTATAATCCACCGGACAACCCCGTCCAAAGTCTTCCACTTCAATCGATCCGTCTTCAAAGTGCGTAACGATGATACGCTTTCCATATCCCTCACGAGCCTCGTCAATGGAGTTCGACAAAATTTCAAAGACCGCGTGTTGACAGCCTTCTAGTCCATCCGATCCAAAAATAACCCCCGGACGCTTCCGCACCCGGTCAGCGCCTTTCAGGGCGCTAATCGACTCATTGCCATATCCGCTCTGTTGTATTTTATCTGCCATTTAACGCTCTCCGTCCTATATCTTGTGCATTGATTGCAAATTAATCCAAATATAGTATACCCCAGAAAGGGCAAGAAATCAAGAAGAAATAGACTTGATTCTAGAGAGAACATTCTGTATAATAACATTGACTAAAGTAAGAAAGTCACACAAGAGACATTGAATATGCAAATAAAAAGAGACGCAGGAATTCCTGTGTCTCGCATATCGTAAGGAGAATTATACTTATGAATAAGAACACCAAAAAACCCCGTCACATGGCAGTATATGAAGCGATTATTACCGTCCAAACTGTAGAAGAATGCATTGACCTCTTTGATGATCTGCTCAGTGTGGCAGAATTACGTGCCATGGAACAGCGCTATCAAGTCGCCCAAATGCTGGATGAAGGCATGGTCTATAGTGGTATTTTAGAAAGAACAGGTGCCAGCAGCGCAACCATCAGCCGAGTAAACCGCACACTCCAAAACTATGGAGACGGCTACAGACTTGCCTTTGAACGCACAAAGGAGCAAGGCAAGTGACCGCTTACAGCGCCCTTGCAGAATATTACGACGAGCTCACCCGGGATGTAGACTACATAGCCCTCGCTGACTATTATGAGTCTCTCATCACTAGAGATGATAAACAGCCGGAAATCATCCTAGACTTGGCTTGCGGAACCGGTCGTTTGACACGGATTTTAGCAGAGCGGGGCTACCAAATGATCGGTATCGATGGGTCTGCGGAAATGCTCATAAAAGCTAGGGAGTTTGAAGATGACATTCTCTATCTCCACCAGTCTTTTACAGACCTCGACCTCTACGGAACCGTAGATACCGTAATCTGCTCCCTAGACGGACTCAATTACCTACCGCCGGCAGAGCTTGATCTAGCCCTCCGGCGGATCTTTCTGTTTTGTAGTCCCGGTGCCGTCCTAGCCTTCGACTTAAATACAGCAGAGAAATTAGAAGCGCAAGACGGTGAGTTCTTCTGCGACGAGAGGGAAGACCTCCTCTGTATCTGGCGGGCAAGCTTTGATGAGGATGAGCGAGCTTGCTACTACGACTTTGACCTCTTCACAAAGCAAGAGGGAAATCTCTGGGCGCGCCAGAGCGAAACGCATATAGAATACGCGTATACAAAAGCAGAAATTCAGGCAAAACTAGAAGACACTGGCTTTCTAAATATTGAAATCCTAGACGGCAAGGAAGCAGGCCGTATATTCATACGCGCAACACACCCGGAGGAGAAATAAAGTGGACAAACGAATCCGTGCAATCTCAGAAGACGGCAGAGTAAAACTCTCCGTTGTGAGCTTAAAAGACACAGTCGAACGCGCCCGCCAGATCCATCGCACACTGCCAGTGGCAACGGCCGCTCTCGGCCGCTCTATGGCGGCGGCCAGCATGATGGGCGCCATGCTGAAGGGCAAAAACGAAAGCCTAACCCTCCGCATAAACGGCGGCGGCCCTCTTGGGAGCATCATCGTGGTCTCTGATTCAGATGGAAATGTCCGCGGCTATGTACAAAACCCAGCGGTAGATCTCGCAAAGCGCCCCGATGGCAAGCTAAATGTAGGCGAAGCTGTGGGGAGAGACGGCCTAATCTCTATCACCAAAGATCTCGGTTTCGGTGATCCATATGTAGGGAGTACCAACCTAGTCAGCGGCGAGATCGCGGAAGACGTTGCCGCTTATTATGTGGAAAGCGAACAAGTAGGAGCCGCAGTCGCCCTCGGTGTATTGGTTGACCGAGATCAATCCGTCCTAGCGGCAGGCGGCTATCTGGTAGAACTCCTGCCCGGCGCGCCGGAAGACGCACTCACGATTCTAGAGCAAAACATAAGATCCACAGGCGCTGTGACCGACACCTTAAAAGATCACCCGCCGGAAGTTTTGGTAGAAAAAGTACTCAAAGGCATGGCGCCACGCATCCTAGAAGAACACCCCATCGAATACCGCTGCTACTGCACCCGCGATCGCGTGATGGACGCCCTCCGCAGCACAGGCAAAAAAGCCCTCCGCGAGATGGCGGAAACTGGCGAGGATACTACGGTTACCTGTCAGTTCTGCGATCAAATACAGCGCTTTACTCCGGCAGAGATTGCGGCTCTGGTAATAGAATAGAGTTTTCCTTTTCTATAGTAGCCAAAGCCTCCTTTTCCAAAGGAGGTGGCAGGCGAAGCCTGAGGTTGGATTCAAGCTCACTTAAACTTACAAAGGGCAATCCTCAGTCCGTTGCGCGGACAGCTCCTTTGCACCACAGGCACCCCTTCCGCCAAGCCAATCGCTTCGCTCTTGGGGCGTCAGTTGGAAAAGGAGCCTATAAACCATCCTGTACAATGGTTGCACAAAAAACAAGAAATTGAGGCACCGACACAATGAACACTGAACTATTAAGCAAGCTTGACCAAATCCACACAACCGAGCTAGGCATCGAGCGGATCAGAAGAAACCTCGACCTAACTGATGTAGACGTCGTTGCATGGTGCAAAGATCAAATCAAAGAAGCAAACCACATTGTCAAACGAGGGAAAAACTGGTATGTACATACAGATCATGCCATCATAACCGTCAATGCCTCCAGCTTCACAATCATAACTGCTCACAAAGTGAAAAAAGGATAACATGCATGTTTAAACTACTCAAAACCGAAGGAGCTGCCCGCCGCGGTGAGTTTACAACCGCCCACGGCACAGCCCAAACCCCAGTCTTCATGAATGTCGCCACCCAAGGCGCCATCAAAGGCGCTCTTTCAGCCGAAGACTTAGAACAGGTCGGCTGTCAAATCGCCCTCGCCAACACTTATCACCTCCATCTCCGCCCCGGTGATACTCTCGTGCGTGATCTTGGCGGCTTACATAAGATGATGACTTGGGATGGCCCCATCCTAACAGACTCAGGCGGCTTCCAGATATTCTCCCTCGCAAGCCTGCGTAAAATTACAGAAGAGGGCGCTACCTTCAAGTCCCACCTAGACGGCAGAAAAATCTTCATCTCTCCTGAAATCAGCATGCAAATCCAAGCAAATCTCGGCTCAGACATCGCAATGGCCTTCGATGAGTGCATCGAAATCCCCGCAGCTAGAGATTACGTGGAGGAGAGTTGCGAGCTCACATACCGCTGGCTTGTCCGCTGTCAGGAAGAGATGGCGCGTTTATTGAAGCAGGGCGAAATGGTCACATCCACACAAGTCCTCTTCGGCATCAACCAAGGTGCCACATTCTCTGATCTGCGCATAAAACATATGAAGCAAATCGCCTCACTAGATCTCCCCGGCTACGCCATCGGCGGCCTAGCAGTAGGGGAGACCCACGAAGAGATGTATGCTACCATAGAGGCAGTCGAGCCACATATGCCAAGCGATAAACCCCGTTACCTCATGGGAGTCGGCACACCGGAGAATCTAATCGAAGCCGTAGCTCGGGGGATCGACTTCTTCGACTGTGTCATGCCCGCCCGAAACGGCCGCCACGGTCACGTGTTCACTTGGGACGGCGTGCGCAACCTATTCAACGAAAAATACAGCAGAGACAAAGCGCCCATCGACGAACACTGCGCCTGCCCATGTTGCAAACGCTACTCCAGAGCCTATCTGCGCCATCTATTCAAAGCCGGCGAAATGCTCGCCATGCGCCTTGCTGTGATGCACAATCTTTATTTTTACAATAGCCTCATGGCAGAAATGCGGACTGCGCTGGACGAAAATAGATTCACAGCATTCCGCAGGGAATATGTGGGAAAATTATCTCAGCGGTTATAAATCAAACCTGACATACCGTTGTCGTGTTTGATGTGATATATTAATGCAACACAAACGAAAAGGGAGGCATATTACCATGTCAAAAAACGCGATTTACTACGTTTCTTACAAACTCAAAAGCAAAGCATCCGTACCAGACTTCTTGCTTGCCGCAGAAGCCTTAAACAATGGATATATCTCAAAACAAAAAGGCTATATCTCATGGGAACAAATGTTTGACGGCGAGAGATGGGCAGATATGTGTCGGTTCGAAACAATGGAAGACCTAAAAGCTTTCGAGGAGGGGTCACGTAACCCCGATGAACTGGCTAAAACTTTTTACTCTTTCATTAACCTAATGAGTTGTAGAGCTCACCATTTTACCATTGAAAGAAGCTACTAATCAAATAACCCCTCTCTAAATGCCTTGCGCACCGGAGAGGGGTTATTTACTTGTTCATCACCTGAGCCCTAATTTGATATACATATTTTCATTCCTTTGCTTTGCAAGATGCCACCCATCCTCACCAGCAGCATATCTCCGCCACATTTGGTACCAGCCATTTATCTCATGGATCGCAATCCCGAGAGCCGGATCGTCAACCATCTCTCGAAGCGCTGCAAGTTCATCCATCATGTATCTATATCCTAAAAAATAAAAGAAGACATGGTCATCTGTATCACGTTCAGCTCCTTGGTTCGCCAATGCCGATAAAAAGATCGACCGTCCGGTTTCTCGTGCAAAAGCAAGATAGTGCGTAGAAATACGATAAGCCTCCTCTGCTGTGTTGCGGTACGACATCACAAACACACGGTCTGCCTCAAGGATAGATGCCCGATATAAATAAGTCATTGTTCCGCGATAATACACACGCTGCTGTGCGTCCTCGCGCCACCAGAAGGGGATGGACCAATCCATCGGGCCAAAACGGTCTGTAATCCGCACTTTGAGGTCAATGTACCTTTGCAATAGCGCATTGCGCCCCGCCCCATCTAAATCTCCCCAAGCTGGATCTTGATGGGGTTCTATATTGAGATGGACACCGGAAAAGTGTGCCGCTGCAGGGGCAGATTCCTGCCACATCAAAAAGGCTTCTAGGCGCGCAATGAGTCCTGTATCATCATGAATCCAATTCCAATCCCCGGTTAAATAGTACACTGCAATGCCGCGTTCATGCGCAGCAGACAGGAATGCAAGAGTGGCCTCCTCACTCCAATGGGGTCTGGTAAATCCCGCAGACCAATAAATTTCAGTCACACCTTGGCTTGCCGCAAAGTCCATCAGCCGCTCCATCTCTGCCGCTTGCGTATTCCACCACCAAACACCAAAAGGTGCGTCACCATCGTTCGTAGCTTGAGGATATGCAATCCCGGACAGACCACTAAATAATAGAAGCATCAGCAATGCAAACAGAAATACACTTTTAATCGATTTCCTTAACACTTCAAATACTCCTTTTTTAGATTCGAGACCCCTCTCCAAGCGCGCCGCGCATCGGGGAGGGGTCTTCTGATTATCCAAACAAATTATGCAAAATATATCCGCCTGCCACAAATGTCCCGATGGAACTGCCGATATTCGCCAAGATCACAACCAGTAGCACTTTCAAAAAGCGATTCTGATAATACCCTTTAAATCGGAAAACGTCCTCCGGCACTTTCTGCAAATCTTCCACCGTGGGCTTTTTGATCCAAGCCTCCACTAAGCCTGCAAACAAGCCTGAGGTTAGCAGAAAAGGTACGAAAGTCGTGAAAGGTGCCGCCATAAAGGCTACCAAAATACTCAGCGGATGGGCTAAAGCAAGTAGCGCAAAAAGAGCCGCAAGCCCGCCGTTCCAAATCCACCATGCCAGCAGATTCTGTGTCCCGACATCTGTCCCTCGTGTGAAGCTATAGACCAGCAGACCCACAATGATAAGAGGTATGATCCATACCAGAAATTTTAAACGTGATTTCTTCGGCGGTATCGTCGTGATCGCTTCCATATCCTGCTCTTTGTTGATCTCTTCAATCACACCCGGCACGTGAGCGCCGCCTAAGACTGCAAGCACCTTTTTCCCCGGCGCGCTTTTGATTTTGTTCGCCAAGTATTGATCCCGCTCAGAAATCAACACCTGTCCAATAGTCGGAAGCTCTTCACGTATTTCACCCAAAACAGAGGAGAGCATGTCTTGTTCGAGCATCTTTAAAATGTCTGCCTCTGTCAGCTCGCCTTCATCCTCCTCATCACCGAGTATGAGACTATAGAACAGCTTAAACTTTTCTTTCAGTGTCAGAAGTCTCCAAAGCCGCAGAAAGGTGGTCTGAATGCTCCGATCCGCAAGCACAAGCTCCGATCCGATTTCTTTTGCGCCCTCGATCCCTTGTAGCATCTCACCGCCGACTTTGGTGTTTAACTTCTTTGCCATCTTTTTCTGATACGCAGAAATAATGAGCTGCGCCAACATAAACCCGACCCGTTTCTGACGGATAATCTGAACCACATCCGTCCGTTCCCACGCCTTGGGATCCTGAATGGTTTTGTACCGGCCTTCATCCAGTTCAATACAAACGCTATCCGGCCGCTCGGCTTCAATGGTCTCTTTTACAAGTGTAACACTCGTCTCTGAGATATGCGCCGTGCCGACTAGGATGATTTCTTTATCTTGATATTGAATCTTTGTCACATTTTCAGCCATTCATCTTCTCCTAATTTCGATTAAAAAAACTATACATGCCTCAGGGCGAAAAGTCAATGATCGCACAGTAAGTGGTAAGAAATCCCCGCTAATCGGACATACTAAGTGCAAATGCCACGAGAGGGGAGTCCGTTATGAAAAAACGTACCAACGAAAAAAAGAATCAAATTGAGCCGCTATTTCAAACCTTGTCCATTGCCGACGTCGAGCATGTAAGTCCGGAATCCGGCACATCGATTCCAAGCGAACAAGCTGTCATCGACGCAAAAGATTGGGTAGACGACAATCAGAAATAGTGCGAATGCAGAAAAGGCCACACCGCGTAGTCAGCAGGTGGCCTTTTCGTGCTTGTGTAGGTAGAATAGGAAACAATTATTGTCCTGCTTTTTCTTCCTGCTCTTCAGCGGCTTTTCCTTTAGTTGAAATCGCCCATTTGGCAACACGAATACGCACACGGTCTTCACCGGTTTCAAAGGTGACAAAATCATCACGCACTTGGACAATCTTGCCCACAATCCCGCCGATCGTGGTGACTTCATCCCCAACAACAAGGGAGTCACGCAGATCTTGCACTGCGGCTTTCCGCTTTTTCTCCTTGCGTGATTGCATGAAGATAATCAGAATAATTGGGACAAACATCAACAGCATTAAGGTCATATCCATAATAAGAATCCTCCTAAAAAATACAAAGTCTCAAATAGTATACCTTGTCCCGGCGGGAATTGCAACAGATTTTTCGGAGCGATCCACCGCTTTGTGCAAGACACAGGGGAAATTTATATTTTAGATACATGACACACTGTTGTCGTGTTTCGTGTGATATCATTAGTTCTCCGAATAAAATATTTTAAAATGGAGGTAGATCATTATGTCAAAAGCAGTTTGGTTTATATCTTATAAACTCGTAGAAGGAGCATCTGTACCGGACTTTTTACTTGCACAAGAGAATTGCAATAATGAAGTTTTGTCCAAACAAAAAGGCTTTGTTTCTTGGGAAGTACTTGCTGACGGAGATCTGTGGGTTGACTTAGTAACTTGGGAAACCATGGATGATGCCATAAATGCGGAAAGCAATGATGGCGATATAAATCCGATCGCTCAAAAATTCTATTCTTTCATAGATCCCAATAGCTTAAAACCCCAGGTCTTTTCTGTTAAAAGAAGCTATTAAAAGTTTTGCGAATGAGAGTGCAATAGAATGTCAAATGGGCTAACCAGCGAGATCATAAAAGAATATGGATTACACGCAGGAGCGAGTGTCGTTGGTATCGCGGCTTCAAAGGATTTTGATTTAGCGCCGGAAGGATTTAAACCAACAGACGCATTGGAAGGATGTCTTTCTGTTGTTGTTTTGGGCACTCCTTTTCCACAAGAAGCCCTGCTCAAGCCGACAGTTGAATATACAGAAATTCGCAATGCAATGTTGAAAAATATGAATACTGTCGCAAAAGATGTGGCAAAAAGAATCAAGAAAGATGGATACAAAGTAAAAGCGATCAGCGGCGTAAGTGGAAAATATGCGGACGGTAAATTGTACGGGCATATATCTCTAAAACACGCCGCCGAACTGGCCGGGCTTGGTATCATAGGCAGAAATTATTTGCTCACTAATTCTGAATATGGCAATCTTCTTTGGTTAAGTGCTGTTCTGACCGACGCTGACTTAATTCCTGACGGAAAAGCCCAGTATACAGTTTGTGACAACTGTAATAAGTGTGTAGATATATGTCCGTCAAAAGCCTTGGACAATCCTGCTTCATTTAGGTTCAAGGAATGTCAGAGTACGTGCCGGAAAATGATAGAAGGCAAATGGGAATTGGTGTGTTTTATGTGCCGAAAAGTATGCCCCTATCGTTTTGGTAAATAGCAAGATATAAGGCACATAGGATTAAATAAGGAAAACGGCGGCTACAACCTTGGTGTAGCCGCCGTACTCATATAAAATCAATTTACTACATCATAGTTTCATCGCCATAAAACCATCCGTATCAATAAAACCCATTTTGCTGTATATTGATTTCCCAGCCATAGAAGCGTGTAATCTTACAAGTTTATATTCAAGCTCTATTGCTTCATCTATTACAAGCTTAAGCAAGTGCGAAGCAATGCCTTGTTTCCGATAGTTAGGCAAAGTATACACATTGGTCACATATGCAACTCGCCCGGAAGGATTGGAGTCCGTCGGCGGAAGTCGATAAAAACAAATCCCGCTTGTCGCAACAACCTCCTTGCCGTCTATAGCAAGCCAAACAATTAATGAACCATCCGATATACTTGAGGTAAAATAATCGGACAGCGCATTGTCTATATCAATATCGAGCGGTGCTCCCTCATCAATTAACTGCTGTTTACGGTATGCAACAAGGTATTGCATATCATTTTTATCCGCTTTCCTAAAATTCATAAGATCACCACTTACACCTTCCGCCACCGTGCAATGCGTCCTGCCAAACGCTCCATGATATGCCGAATACCCCACATGATCGGATAGGTAGCAACAACAAATACAATGAGCAGAAGCATGGCCTCAAGTCCAAGGGAGGAGATGGAGAACATATCCCGGAGGAATATAAAGGAGAATACCATCCCCAAAATAACAAAGCCAAGCAAAATACGCCGCATGAGATTAAAGGGCTGGCTCACTTTAAAGACCATCAGAATACCCACCGCACTGAGCACAACAAGGCTCATCGTGCTCATCTCCGCATCTGTGAGTTCAAAGACCGTGGAATAGATGATAACCCCGATAATCAAAATCACATTCGTAAGCGCCGCCGGCAAGGCACGGAAGATCACATTGCGTAAAAACTTCCCCTCAATGCGCTTAAAATTCGGCTCCAGCGCCAGAACGAAAGCAGGGAGGCCAATCGTAAGCCCGCCGACCAAACTCATTTGCATAGGAAGAATGGGAATCGGCAGGGCCGCAATCAGGGTAAAGAGGGCAAGGACCAAAGAAAAGATATTACGCACCAAAAACAGGCTCGCAGAGCGTTCAATATTATTGACCACACGCCGACCCTCATCCACAACAGAAGGCATAGCACCAAAGTTGGACTCTAAAAGCACCAACTGAGACACCCGGCAAGCCACATCCGCCCCGGAAGCCATCGCAATGGAACAGTCCGCGTCTTTCAGTGCCAGCACATCATTCACACCATCACCCGTCATAGCAACTGTGTGACCCTGTGCTTTCAGCGCCCGCACAAAGGTACGCTTCTGTTCCGGTTTCACACGACCAAACACGGTATACTTCTGCACCGCCTCATAAATCTCTTGCGGCGTCTCAAGGGTTCTCGCGTCAATATAATCCTTCGCATTGGGAATCCCTGCTTCTTCTGATACATAGGAAACTGTGACAGGATTATCACCTGATATAACCTTGATCGCGACATTCTGCTTTGCAAAATAGGCAAAAGTCTCCGCCGCCTCTTTGCGGATTTTATTCGTGAGTAAAATGAGTGCAAGGGGCATCACATCACCCGCGATACCCTCAGATGCAAGGTCACCATCATAGAGCGCAAGCAGAAGCACACGGCATCCGAGGGAGGCGAAATGTTCAATGGCTTCCGCATGCTCTTGATAGACGTCCTCACTCAAAATAAATTCAGGCGCCCCCAAGAGATAGGTTTCATCTTCCGCGAAGGAAACACCCCCATATTTCCGTGCGGAGGAAAAGGGAAGGGTCTCTATGGCGGTATTCATCACAGTTCCGCTGAAATATCGGCTCATGGCAACCATCGTCTCATTGTCCGAACTCATGTTGCCCACATAGTCACTCATAATCATACGGATGTCATCTTCAATAAAGCGGTCTGCACAAAGAAGAGAAATATCCTTCACCGTCATCTTATTTTCCGTAATCGTACCGGTTTTGTCCACACAGAACATATCTACCCGCGCCAAGGTCTCAATACAGCGCATCCGCTGTACCAACACCCGCCCCCGGGCAAGATGGATCACAGACACCGCAAGGGCAGCCGTCGTAAGCAAATAAAGCCCCTCGGGGATCATGCCGATCAAAATGGTAACCGTATGTACAACCCCGTCAGCCAGATTGCCAAAAATCGCCGTCTGGCGAAGCACCTGTAAAATCCCAATGGGAATAATCGCAATCCCAGCGAAAGCAACCAGATGATTCAGAGAACGTACCATGACAGAATCTTTTTCCTTCTCCGCCCGCTTCGCCTCCATCGAGAGCTTTGACACATAAGAATCCGCCCCAACATGCTCTAAACGTGCGTAACACTGTCCCGACAGAATAAAACTGCCGGAGAGTAGAAAATCATCGGCTTCCTTCTTGATCTCATCCGCCTCACCGGTGATCAGAGCCTCGTTCACCTGCACACTACCGGAAATGACAATGGCATCCGCATAAATCTGATCCCCCGGACCAAATACGACCACATCGTCTAAAACCATCTGATGGGTCGGCAGGGTATAGGCCTGCCCATGACGAATGACGGTCCCTCTGGGCGAGGAAAGAAACTTCATTTTTGCCATCACGCGCTTACTGTTCAGCTCCTGCACAATCCCACAGACAATGTTTGCGAGAATGATGACGATAAATCCAATCTCACGAAAGCGTCCGACTAAAATAACACTCGCAGCGAGGATGAAGAAAATTAAATTAAAATAAGTAAAAAGGTTACTCTGGATAATCTGCTTCGTCGTCTTCGTTGGCGGCTCAACGGGGGTATTGGCATAGCCCGCCCGAAAGCGAAGCTGCACCTCTTCCGTTGTGAGGCCTCGATCCGCCGATGCGTAGATCCGTTTGATATCCGGTTTCGAAGAATGTAAAGCAGGACTTGACACAAATTTCCACCTCAATTTCTATCCTTGGATTATAACACAAGCGCGGTCACTTGCAAAGCCCAAAGAAGTGTGGCACAATGGAGGGCAGGAGGAATTATCCAATATGCAAAGCCTAAAATCCTTTCGTCTGCTGGGACGTTTCATGGAGGGAATGTGGAAATTTTATATTCTAGCCATGATCGCAACAGCCTTTAATATCGTCCTCATGTTCCTCGCCCCTCAAGTCGTCCGCTTCACCGTAGACGGCATAATGGGAAGAGATCCCCATGCCTTACCGGGTGTTGTTAGATTCCTAGCGAACATAGATCCCTTCCATGCCATCGCCCTCTGCGCCTTGGCAATCGTACTGTTCATCGCCGCAGGCGGTGTGTTCAGCTACATATCCAGCCTAAACATCGGCAAAGGAACCGAGGGTGTGGTGGAAAAACTCCGCAACACCTTGTTTTCTCACGTCCAAAAACTACCCTTCAAATGGCATGTGGACAATCAGACGGGGGACATCATCCAGCGCTGTACCTCAGATGTGGAGGTCATCCACTCCTTTCTCTCCACCCAGTTGGTAGAAGTCGTGCGAACTTTGGTACTCATCACAACCGCCACCGTCCTCATGTTCTCCATGAATGTGCCCCTAGCTCTCATGGCCTTTGCCTTTGTCCCCATTGTTGTCTTATATTCCGCACTCTTCTACAAACGCATCGCGGAACGATTCCACAAAGCCGATGTGTCAGAGGGCGAGCTCATGGTGCGCGTACAGGAAAACCTAACAGGCGTCCGTGTAGTCAAAGCCTTCGGCCGGGAGCGATTTGAACTGGAGAAATTCCACGAGAAAAACAACACTTTCGCCGATAACTGGATCAACATGGGTTATCTCCTCGGCATCTATTGGGGCGTGGGAGACATTGTCACGGGACTCCAAACCCTGGGCATCGTCATCCTCGGCACCTATCTCACTGTAACAGGCTCTTTGACCCTAGGCGCCCTGATCGCCTTCATCAGCTACAGCCAGATCCTAACTTGGCCCGTCCGCGCTTTGGGACGAACCCTGTCTGAAATGAGCCAAGCCAGTGTTGCCGCAATCAGACTCCTTGATATCCTAGACGCAAAAGAGGAAGAAGACGCAAAAGACGCAAAGCGCCCCAATATGCACGGCGATATTAGCTTTGAGCACGTATCCTTTTCTTATGGCGATACAAAAGTCCTCGATGACCTCAATTTCACCATCCCAAAAGGAACTGTTTTCGGCGTCCTTGGCGGCACAGGATCAGGGAAGAGTACCATTACATATCTCCTCACACGCCTCTATGATCTGGAAAAAGGCTGCGGTGAAATCTCAATCAGCGGTATAGACATCAAAGACATTGAACGCCGCTATTTGCGCCGAGAGGTCGGCCTCGTACTGCAAGAGCCCTTCCTATTCTCCAAAACCATAGGCGAAAACATCGGCATTGCACGAGACAAAGCAGATCTCAGAGATATTCGCCACGCCGCAAGTATTGCGGATGTGGACACAAACATCATGGATTTCTCAAAAGGCTACGACACCATCGTAGGCGAACGCGGCGTAACCCTCTCTGGCGGCCAAAAACAGCGGGTCGCAATCGCCAGAACCCTGCTAACTGACGCCCCCATCCTGATTTTCGACGACTCCCTCTCCGCCGTAGACATGGAAACTGACGCCCGGATCCAAAAGGCACTCAGAGAAAACACAAAAGGCGCAACTGTGATCCTCATCAGCCACAGGGTGTCTACTCTCATGCACGCAGACCAGATCTTAGTGTTGGATCATGGCAAGCAAGCCGAACTCGGTAATCACAAATCACTGCTTGCAGAAAGCGGCATCTACAGCCGTGTCTACAAGCTGCAAAGCGAAGCCGGGGAAGGGGGGAAGGCCTAATGGAATATGATGCATCCGCCAAGCAGAAGTTTAGTTTCTCCACTTGGAAAAAACTCTGGCCTTTCCTAAAGCCGGTCAAAAAACGCTTCATCATGGCACTCATCCTCATCGTCTTCGCCGCTCTCGTAGATGTACTCATACCCCTATTCACAAAGTTCGCAGTAGATTGGTTCATTGTCCCTGAGACAACAGAAGGACTCTTTGCCTTCTTCCTCGCCTATCTGGTCACAATCGCCCTACAGGGAACTCTCACCATATTCTTCTTCCGCCACTGCATGGTGGTCGAGATGGAAATGAGCCGTCAGATGAAGATCGCCTGCTTTACACACCTGCAAAATCTCTCCCTAAACTACTACAACAAGACCCCGGTAGGTTATATCCTCGCTCGTGTCATGAGTGACACCAACCGCATCGCCGGTGTTGTCTCTTGGACTGTCATTAGCTTTTTCTGGGATCTGCTCTACATGCTCGGTATCATCATCGCCATGCTCATCCTAAACTGGCGTCTGGCACTTATCGTTCTAGTTATCATTCCTCTGGTTGCAGGGATCAGTTTCTTCTTCAAGAATAAGCTGCTCAAAGTAAACCGCGAGGTGCGCTCGATCAACGCCAAAATCATTGGCAACTTCAACGAAGGAGTTTCAGGAGCCAAGACTACCAAAACCCTCGTAATCGAAGACAAAATCACAGAAGAATTCTCCCATGTGACACATCAGTTTTACGCGGCCTCCATGCGTGCCACGCGCCTTGGCGCGATTTTTGCGCCCCTCTTGGTACTGGTCGGCTCTCTCGCCACGGCGCTGATTCTCTTTTATGGCGGCTTTATGGTAATGGAAGACATCATAGTCCTCGGCACTTTGTCCGTGTTCTTATCCTACACCCTCGTGATCCTAGAGCCTATCCAGCAAACAGCACGGCGATTTTCAGACTTCATCTCTGCACAAGTCAACATCGAACGCGTCACCGATCTCTTAGCAGAACAACCCCTCGTCACAGATATACCGGAAGTCATTGCAAAATACGGCGACATCTTCACCCCAAAAACCGAAAATTGGGAGCCGATCAAAGGGGATATCACCTTCAAAAACATCACCTTCCGCTATCCCGATGGGGATGAAGATGTCCTAGAGGATTTCAATCTCCAAATCCCCGCCGGCACAACGGTTGCAATCGTAGGACGCACGGGAGCTGGGAAAAGCACTCTCGTAAACCTAGCCTGCCGCTTTCTAGAACCAACAAAGGGACAGGTACTGATCGACGGCAAAGACTATCGGGAGCGTAGTCTCCTCTGGCTCCAATCCCGCCTCGGCTATGTACTCCAAAACCCTCACCTCTTCTCCGGCACCGTAATGGAGAACATCCGCTATGGCAAGCTAGACGCAACAGATGAGGAAATCTACCATGCCGCAAAGCTAGTCTCTCTAGATCGAGTCGTAAACCGTTTTGAACAGGGCTATGAAACCCAAGTAGGCGAGGGGGGAGACCGTCTCAGTACAGGTGAAAAACAACTCATCTCCTTCGCGAGAGCAGTCCTCGCAAATCCACCCATCTTCGTCTTAGACGAAGCCACAAGCGCCATTGATACCGAGACAGAAGGCTTGATCCAAGAGGCCATCAGCCACATCCTAACCGGCCGCACCAGTTTCATCATCGCCCACAGACTCTCCACCATCCGCCACGCCGACCTGATTTTGGTAGTGGATAATGGCAAGATCGTAGAACAGGGAAGCCATGATGAACTTATGGCAAAAAAAGGAAAGTATCACGGCCTCTACACCACCATGATGCTCAGAAAAGAAACCGACCTCACAGGCTTCCTACCGGAGGATGAGGAGGAAGAATAAATTGTTCTTTCGAACAGGACACACAGTTGTCGCAGGCAATAGGAATACCTTTGAGGAATTGCTCATAATTTTTAAAGTTATGTACTTTAGAAAGAACTAGACAGCAAAAAGAGATAATCAATAAATATAAAGTCATACTTTTGTGGGAGGATTTATGCAACCTGTTGATAACTTTAAATGCATTGTCTATATATTTGATACTGGAAAAATACAGTCATCTTTTTACGGAGAAGTTGTGTTTGCGAAAATCGTGGGTGGCAAAGAAATTACACATAACCCACGAAAGACCATATTTTCTCACGGTGATTTATTTAACAGTAACATTTACTCTGATATTTCTCCATTCATGATTAGAGATGAATTGTGTACATTAGGCAAGAATGAACGCTATGATAATGTTTTGTATGGCGTTTTAATAGAGGATATAGAAACTGCAATTGCAATCAAAATAGACCAAAGGATGAAGAACGATTTTCCGGCCTATGTTGGCATGACAACTATTGATATAGAGTCTACTGACTCAAGAAAACAGTTTTGAAAAGAGCTTATAAGAACTTATAGTATCGAGTTTGAAACTATTACGGTTTTTGGAGACAAGGAACAAGGATTCTACCTATCTGAAGAGGAGATAAATGAACAAGGCTTTAATCTAAATTACGATGGGTTTCATGAATATTGTTATGACGAAACAGGGTACCTATTCTCAACTCGCCAATCTTCTTTCATACAAACTTATACACAACTCAAAACAAAGAGTGGTGAAAACGACTCTGACAGAGGCTTATTAGAAATGAATTTCTCACTTGTGAAAGAAGTTAACCTCGCAGGTGTTATGATTTGGAAAGCTATTGAAGATATACACCTGGCATGCATACCACATAAAGACGAAATATTTGCAGACTATGCGACCATAGATTACATTTTCATGTCGCTATATCAGGCATCACAAGGTGTTGAAAGATTATTGAAAATAGTAATTCAGTTAATCATGTATGTGGATAGCGAAGCCTCTAATAAAGATGAATATGAAAAGCATCTGCATTCACATAATCATCTTGCATTAGTTGATTTCATTGCTACTAAAACGGACTTTAACGAAATTAAAAGCAGTAAAAACTTCATTAAGCTTTTGCAAAAATTCTATAAATCGGCAAGGTATCATAGATTTCGATATAGCGAAGATAACCGTTCAGAAATAGCTATGATGCAGGAACTTTGTAAAGATTTCGGAGAAGATAATTTTGATAAAAACGTAAAACTCCGATACGGCAAATTGCTTGGCAAAACAGCACAAGCAACTTTTTCTTTAATTGAAAGGTTGGCACAAGATCTCAATATTTACGTTTATGAGTTGGACTATCAAACTAATGCACCATATGCTCTTCATTCTTATCATGGTAATAATCTTTACAAAACCTTCATGCGAATAGAACACTCGAAGCGTGAGTTGATTTGGCATTTAATTGCAACCGACTTATCGCCTAAGCTACAAAAATTTGCAGGTGAATTTCCACCACTAGACTTTGACGCGATGTACAATATTAACGAATTGATAAAAACCTTAATAAGTGGAGAATGTAATGGTGCACTATTTGATTTTGTGGATCACGAATATGACGAACTTGTATCTGAGAATAAGTCTGCTTGGCAAGAACGAGTTGACTTCATTGAATTTATAACAAGTCCTTGGGCTTGTGAGGTTGATGAATGCGATGAAGATAATCCCACATCATAATTATTTTTTGTTTTCTGTTTTATAAAATAGGACACACAGTTGTCCGGTTTCCTGTGTTATTCTGAGGAAGATCTCAAACCAAACACGAAAGAAGGAATCAAAAATGGAAAACCAAAAAATTTGCCAAAGCTGCGGAATGCCTATGAGTAAACCCGAAGATTTCGGAACAGAAGCAGACGGAAGTGTAAACGAAACTTACTGCGCCTATTGCTACCAAAACGGCAAGTTCGAAGACGAAAACATGACAATGGAACAAATGATCGAAGCCTGCGCCCCCTTCCTTGTAGAATCAGGGGATGCAAAAAGCCAAGAAGAAGCAAATGTTATGCTACAAGAATTTTTACCAGGGCTCAAGCGTTGGGCAAAGGCGTAAAACGAGGAAAAAACAAACACTGTGTCGTTTTATGGCGGCATGGTGTTTGCTTAAAACGAGTAAGTATGGAAGAGGTGGATATTTATGCCACAGAGGAAAGTTTTAGTAATAATAGATATTCAAAATGATATAACAAAGAATTACAAGGATATAATTGATAATATAAATAAATCTATAGATTGGGCAGTTGATCATGATATTCACGTTGTTTATATAAGGCATGAATATTTATCAGACACTATGAAGAAATTCAAACCCAATACTCATGGCTCCGAGTTAGCTTCAGATTTAAAAATAGTATCAAAAAATATTTTTACCAAATACAAATTAAACGCATTAAGCAGTGAGGCGTTCACAGACTTTATTCATAAAAATGAAATACGTGATTTCTACATAGTAGGAGCAGATGCGATTGCCTGTGTTAAAACAACCGTTTATAATTTACTTAAGGCAAATTATAATGTTCATGTCTTATCAGATTGCATTACAAGTTATGACAAAAAGAAAATTGACGAAATGCTGCATTACTATGAAAGTAAAGGCGGTAAAATAATTAGTTTGAGTGCTCTCCTAGAGAGTTAAAAACACGATCCACAAGAACAGAGGCAAGCCTGCAAGGCTTGCCTCTGTTTTCCTATCCCCCAAACTCCGACAAACACCGAAACGTATACCCCATACCCCGATACTCCGCAAGCAGTTCCTCCATAATCGCCGCATTCGTCGCAGAAGTATTGTGCAAGAGTAGAATCGCCCCGGGGTGGATCCGAGGTAGAAGCTTCCCAAAGGCCTGTTCTTTACTAGGCTGGTCATTGTCATACCAATCCACATAAGCAAGAGACCAAAACATCGTCTTGTACCCAAGCGCTTTCGCCATTTTCAGGTTCTCCACACTATACTTCCCTTGCGGCGGACGGTAAAGCTTTGGCATATCCTCACCCGTAATCTCTTTATAAATCCGCTCCGGCTCTTCCAGTTCCGCACGAAAGCGCTCCAAATCCGAAATTGCCGACATGTTAGGATGATTCATCGTATGATTCGCCACAATATGCCCCTCATCCACCATCCGCCGGATGAGTTCCGGATTATCGCGAATATACGTACCAACTAAGAAAAACGCTGCGGGAGCGCCCGCTTCTTTTAGCGCATCCAAAATCCGTTCTGTATTGCCATTTTCATAGCCTGCATCAAAAGTTAGGTAAATCACCTTTTCCTCTGTTGGATCTACATAATAGGCATCATGTGCAAGCAAAGCTTCCGCAGAGGCGTTCCCGATCGGTTTCTCTCCCGGTGTAGGGAAGGAAAGTCCCCAGTTATCAGCAGCCAGAGCCGAGGTGAGCCCAATGGTCAAAGAAAATGCAATCAGCAAGATGAAAGTGAGTAATCGCCGCACAGTCTTAATCTCCTTTATGAGAAATTTTGTGAATAGCATACGTCAAAACGCAAAAAATACCCAAGGTAAGAATTGCTTGCATGAGACAGAGGAAAAACTGTCATAGTAAACGCAAGAGAATCCGTCTCAAAGGAGCAAGTCATGTGCAAAAAATTAGCAGCGCTTTTCCTCGCACTGATCCTCATACTCCCAATCAGCGCATACGCTACGGAAGCAGAAGAATCCCACATCAAGTGGGTCGAGTTCAACGTGCCATACGGCGCCCTCGTCAAAGCACTTGCCTATGACACAGACAGCTACGGTACGGACACCCACCTAAGCTGGATCGAACTCCTCGCCTACACCGCTGCAAAATACGGGGGAGAGTGGTCTCGCTATAAGCAAGCCGACCTAGACAAACTTGCCTCTCGCCTGCTGGATGGTGAAAATTTAGATGACATAACATCAGATATGGAATATTATAGCTACTATTTGGAAGCCTACACTGCCATCCTCGGCGAGTTCGTCGGCCTGCATCGCATAAAGATTCCCGACCCTGAAAACTCAGAACAAACAATTTGGGAAGACCGCTATGGTCTGAAAGCATTTAACCCCATCGCCCAAGGATTCGGTTACGGTCACTTCGATGACTTCGGCGCAGGGCGGAACTATGGCTATAAACGCCGTCACTTAGGACATGACATGTTCGGCGCGGTGGGTACGCCGATTATCGCCGTGGAGAGCGGCATAGTCGAAGTCATGGGCTGGAACCAATACGGCGGCTGGCGGATTGGAATTCGCAGCTTTGACGGTCTACGGTATTACTATTACGCCCATCTGCGTCAAAACCGCCCCTTCCATCCCGATGTCAAGGAGGGAAGCATCGTCAAAGCCGGTGACGTCATCGGCTATATGGGGCGCACAGGCTATAGCCGCACCGAAAACACAAATGGCATCCGCGAAACCCATCTCCACTGGGGCATGCAGCTCATTTTCCATCCCGATCAGAAAGAGGGCTCCAATGAGATTTGGATTGACCTCTATCCCATCACCCGCCTCCTAGAACGAAACCGCAGTGAGACCTATCGTGTGGCAGAGACGAAAGAATTCTATCGCACCTACGACTTTGACGAACCCAATTTGACAAACAGAAAGGAAGAAACAGCATGAGCAATATAGAAAATCTATCCCCCTTACCACTTAATACTTTGAAAGATATCCCGGAGCCAAAAGCAGGTGCAAAAGAGATCGTAGCCCTAGTCAAAGAAAGCGGTCGGATCCGCGGCTATCAGCTATCAGACGGACAGATTCTCGATAAAGAAGCAGCCGTAGCCCTAGCCCGGGCAGGCGGCATAGAAGGCGTCGGGATCGCCCATCGCCACGGGGCAGAGTATCTGAAGAGCTTGCCGGATGATACAGAGAACAATAATCTTGGGAATCTGCCCTCGATTTCACAATAGCAAAAGACCAAAAAATCCCTCAAGGCTTACATTTTTGCCTTGAGGGATTCCATATTCCGCTGTTCAAAATCTCACCCAACACCAATTAGAGCGGGGTCGGTTTGCTTGAGGAAATACTTATTTTGTATGGTGCCGGATGCACCTGTAGGGGCGACTTGTAGTCGCCCCTACAGGTGCATCTATTATAAATTTTACCGTGTACAACCCTACAACACTGGCGACACACAAAACTTTTCTACTCTAACGAGAATAGCATACAAATACAAAAGTGTCCACTTTGCATGTGGTGCAGCTACCCTTTGCAAAACAGATCAAAACATGCTATAATGACAGGGAACATTCCCTGCTATTTCTACGTCAAAACAAGGAATCAAACAACCACTGGAGAGACAAAATGGATCTAGACCTCGAAAATCTCTCAGCTTTAGAGAGCCTTTTCCCATACTTCACATTTTTATCTCGATTTATCCTGCCCATCTTAGCACTCATTGTTTTATCACGCTGTTTAACCAGTTTATTGCGTGAAAAATATGAGCCGGAGGTATGGGCTTATTTGAGTTTACCCAATGCCACTCGCCTCGCACTCTATCACTGGGAAAACATCATCGGTCGCGCAAAGAATGTGGATGTAGTTTTAAATTACCCAACCCTAAGCCGCAACCATGTGGCATTAATCCGGGACGACAAAGCCAAATGGACAGCGATTGACCTAGACTCAAAAGCTGGCACCACCTTGAATGGCAAGCCATTTCACGACGAAGTCCGTGTGAAAAAAGGCGATGTCCTCTCCCTCGGCGGGGTAGAGGTGGCGCTTTTAGACCTCAAATCAGAAGAACTGGGCGCACAAAGCCTCTCTCGGACAAAACCGGGACGCTGGGTACGGCCCTCCGGCACCTTTTTCTTCCTCACGCTCATGCAAGCCGTTTTGGCTTTACAGCTCTCAATTGCACATATAGACAACTTCACTACACATATTCCACTGGGATTTGCAGCACTGGCAGCCATGATGTGGGGCTATTTCTTCTTCATCCGCGCCATGGGACGTACCGGGTTTGAAGCGGAAACCCTAGCCTTTTTCCTCTGTACCATCGGCATGAGCATCATTGCAAGCCGTAATCCAGATGGGCTTTTATATGAAGCGGGCATGATTTTCGCAGGACTTGTATTCTTCATCATAGTCTGCTTTATCCTACGTGACCTGCGCCGAGCTAAAAAGCTGCGCTGGCCCATTGCAGTCGCGGGAATTCTCTTTCTGGCAGTCGGCTTTCTTCTGGCGGAAGAGCTCTACGGCGCGAGACGGATCATCACAATTGCGGGCATTGCCATTCAGCCCTCTGAGTTTGTCAAAGTGGCTTTCATCTTTGCCGGGGCAGCATCTCTGGAGCGGCTGTTTGCGCGGCGAAATTTATTCATGTTCATCGCGTATGCCGCCGCATGTGTGGGTATTTTAGCGCTCATGAACGACTTCGGTTCAGCGGCAGTATTTTTTGCGGCCTTCTTGATTATCGCCTTTCTCCGTTCCGGCGATGTGGCAACGATCGCTCTCAGCCTTGGGGGGCTGGGCATGGCAGGTTTCTTGGTCTTAACCATCCGCCCCCACGTGGCAGCGCGATTCTCTACTTGGGGCAATGTTTGGGATTATCCCTTTGGCGCCGGAATGCAACAAGTGCGTATGTTATCCTCCACCGCCTCCGGCGGTCTCTTCGGATTAGGCGCTGGAGAGGGCACCTTCCATCGCGTGTTTGCCGCCGACACAGACTTAGCCTTCGGCATGGTCGCAGAAGAACTGGGACTCCTAATTGGCATTTTCTGCATTGTGGCAGTGGTGATATTTGCCCTCTTCGCTGTGAAAACATCAGGAACAGCACGGAGCAGCTTCTACGTCATCGCAGCAGGCGCCGCCGTCACCATGTTTTTGACCCAAGTGATCCTAAACGTCTTCGGCCCCCTAGACATTATCCCATTCACCGGCTTAACATTTCCGTTCCTGTCTAGAGGCGGCTCCAGCATGATTGCAAGCTGGGGACTCCTTGCCTTCATCAAAGCCGCCGACACACGGCAAAATGCAAGCTTCGCCATCAAATTAAACCGCCGGGATATGCGCAATGCCGTACAACAAGAACGTGAAGCCTGGGATGATCCGGAAGACGAAGCAGATGACGGATATGAAACCGATTATGAAGACTATGAATATGACGATTTCGACTATGAAATCGAACCTGACTACGAAGAAGTAAGAGGCGAGCCCCTAGACAGCGGCATTGACCCTCGCTATTTCGAGGAAAACCACCAAGACGCAGAAACCGGCTTTGATCCGCGCTATTTTGACAACAATTGGGGAGGCAGGCGATGAAAAAAATAAAAAAACGCGCCTATTCACTCCTTGCTCTAATCGGCGCAACAGCTATATTTCTCACAATTTTCCTCTTCCGCCTAGCGGCAGACGGAGAAGCTTGGGCCACATTTCCCTCAAATCCAAACGTTTTCCACGCCGGTGAACTCTCTTTGGGAGAAGTCCTCGACCGAAACGGTGTAGTCTTAGCGCAATCAGACGGAGTCCGTATGCACCTAAGCGAAAGCGCTGCCATCCGCCGTGCAAATATGCATATAGTAGGGGACAGGCGGGGCAATATCGGTACCGGCATCCTCAGCTCCCACGCGGGGGATTTAATCGGTTTTAACCTCATTACCGGCACTTACTCTCTAGGCGGCGGTGGAAACTCGATTTCTCTCACAATTGACGCAGAACTAAACCGCATCGCCTACGAAGCCCTAGCCGGACGGCATGGTGCCGTTGTCGTAATGAACTACGAAACAGGGGAGATACTGGTAAGTGTCTCAGCCCCCACCTATGATCCGGACAATATGCCGGATATAAACCTAGATGATCCCGCTTGGAACGGCGTGTTCTTAAACCGGGTAACTACATCAATCTTCACCCCCGGCTCTATTTTCAAGATCGTCACAGCAGCAGCCTCTCTTGACACCTTTTCTGACGCCTTGACCCGCACCTATACCTGCCGCGGCTATACAATCATAGACGGAAACCGGGTCAATTGCACAGGAAACCACGGCACAATCAATTTGGAACAAGCCTTCGGCTTCTCCTGTAACCCCTATTTCGCACTGCTGGCCTTAGATCTCGGCGGGCCAACCATGCGGCAGTATACAGAACGCTTTGGACTGCTTCGCACATATAATGTGGATGGCATCCAAATAGCCGCAGGCCGCTTTACCGCAGGAGACGCGGGTAGTACCATGCTCGCTTGGTCAGGCGTTGGGCAAGCCGAAAACCTCATCAACCCACTCAGCTTCACCCGTATGGTTGGCGCCATCCCTCGGGGCGGAACCCCTGTTGAGCCGCGCCTCATTGAGAGCATCTCCGGTAGGATTCTCCCATACCGCACCCGTGCGGAGGTCGGCGCACAGATTATGCCCCCCCGGGTGGCAAATGAGCTTGCCTCTATCATGCGCTCGGCTTCCATAAATCATTACAGCGGCACATTTGGCAACTTACCGGTGGCAGGAAAAACCGGAACCGCCGAAGTCGGCGAGGGAAGAGTCTCCCACGCTTGGTTTGCTGGATTTTTAGATGATCCCAATCACCCACTGGCCTTTACTGTGTTAGTCGAACACGGCGGCGGCGGACTTACAGCCGCCGGCAGTGTTGCAAACACAGTCCTGCAAGCGGCGGTTCGGTGATAGAGAAAGAGGATAGAGATATGAAACCCAAGAAAATCAGCGTACAAAGCCTTAGAGCTCTTGTACCGAAAAAGGCATGGCTTCAAGATGACAGACTACGGCGTCTGGCATTTTTCCCCCTTGCCATCTTACATATGGAGCTGGTTTTGCGTCTTTGGAATCATCAATCCTTTTGGGGCGGCGGCCTCTTTTATATCCTCCTATTCTCTATAGGAGCCGGACTTGTCTGTAATCTGATTGCAAGCATCGGCAGGGAAGGCCTTCGCCATTTTTTACATTGGTTTGTGATGATACTCCTCACGCTCCTCTATATCATCCAAACAGTATTTTACACCGTTTTCCGCACATACGCAGAGATCAATGCCATGGCCCTTGCCCCTGCTGCGATTTCGGGCTTCTTTCTAGAATCCATACGGCTGATCGCAAGTTCAGCCCTTCCTGTTATGCTGATTCTCCTTCCTCTCGCACTCTTCCAAGCACTCCAACTCTGGAAAAAACCGCCCGTCCGCTTACTTGAACTAGCACCTGTGATTGTTACAACGATCGCCCTACACGTGCTTGTAATCGGTTCCATCCTCTGGAGCAACACAGGCATCCTCCCGCTACGCGCAATCTACCAAGAAAACTTTACGCTCAATCTAGCGGCACAAAACTTTGGTCTCCTCACTGGTATGCGTCTCGATGTCCGCTACACACTCTTCGGACGTCCAGTCGCTGATCTCTCTGGCTTGACCTATGTTGTAGTGGAAGAAACCCCAAGTCCTACCCCCACACCAAGGCCAACGCCGGAGATCGCAGAGACAGAATATGACAAAAAAGAAAAGCCGGAAATCAATCTGGGTTACAATATCTTAGACATTGATTTTGACGCTTTGATCGAGAACGAAACCCATCCGGAACTCCTTGAGATGCATCATTTTTTCGGAAGTCGCCGCGCCTCACCCCGCAACCGATTTACAGGCATGTTTGAAGGCTATAATCTCATCTGGATCGTAGGCGAGGCATATCACACCATCGCCATCCATCCGGAAGCGACGCCAACTTTATACCGCCTGAGTCAAGAAGGCTTTATTTTCCCAAATTTCTATACACCGGACACAGGCTTCTCCACCACAGGAGGTGAATTCGGAACCCTCCTTGGTACAATCCCAACCAACCGGAATGCCTTCGCCCAGACGGCAAATAAATACATGCCATTCGGCTTTGGCAACCTGTTCCGTGAAAAGGGATATGAAACCTTTGCCTATCATAACCATACCCATACCTTCAACAGCCGTCATCTATCTCATCCAAATTTAGGCTATCCTTGGGTGGCAATCGGAAGCGGATTAGACATCGGTCGCCAATGGCCCGGCTCCGATGTAGAAATGGCGCACGCAACAGTAGACGACTGGATTCACGCCGATCAATTCCACGTCTACTACCTGACCGTAAGCGGTCACCTAGAGTATAACTTCGGCGGCAACAACATGGCTGCAAGACATAGAGCCAGTGTGGAACATCTGCCATATTCCACAGCCGTACAAGCCTTCCTCGCTACACAGATGGAGCTTGATCTCATGCTTGCATATATCATCGAACGGCTGGAGGAAGAGGGAAGGCTGGAAAACACCGTCATCGTCCTCTCCGGCGACCACTACCCCTATGGCTTAAGCCATGCCGAAATGGAAGAGCTGATGGACAGACCCCTATCTGAACCGGTCATTGATGTCCATCACTCCAGTCTCATCATCTGGAACGTGAATATGACAGACCCGATTGTTGTCGACTGGTACTGTTCCTTTTATGATATCATGCCCACCTTAGCCAATCTCTTTAACTTACCCTTCGACTCACGCCTCTTAACTGGCGTAGATTTGCTCTCAGGTCTTGATCCCTTCGTCCCGTTTGCAAGCCGCAGTTGGATCTCCCAACTGGGACGCTTCAATTCCAGAACCGGCGAATTCACGCCCCATCCCCACATAGACCCGGATCTGATCCCAGAAGACCACGCCCAGCAAATGCTCGGTCGATTTAATATCTTAGAGACCTATGCCGCAAGAATCCTAGCACATGATTACTTCCGAGTTATACTCGGAGACCGATAACAGGGGAGGACGATCACATGGCAAATATTGAAAATATCCAAGTATACGGCTTAGATGAAACCATCTTCAGAAGCGGCTACCCCATGCTGCAAAAAGCGCCCACATCCGAAGAGTTTGACGCAGAGGTATCCCAAATCCACTTGGCCCGCACAAGGGGAGAGCTGGACAACCCCCACATCAAACGCGCAATCAAACTGGCAAACGCCAAAGGCGGCGGACACGACCAGTTCCTAGCCGGCATTACCGTCACCTTTGACATGACCTTATCCAACAAAGCCTGGGTCGAGGCGGAACGCTATCGCTTTTTGACTTTCATCTCCTCCATGAGCACCATGCATCGCGTGGCATTCTTCAAAATCAGTGAGAGCTGTAATGCGCATGCAAGCAAAGAAGCCATAGCCGCGGCAGAGGCCTTACAAGACCTCTACAACAGCATTGACGGCGCTGTAGAGCCAAAGCTGAAAAAAGAGGCATATCTCGATCTGCTCTACAACCTCCCAAACGGCTTCGAACTCATGGCAGGGATGATTACAAATTACCGTTGCTTGCGTAATATCTACGAACAACGCCGGAACCACCGTCTGCCGGATTGGCATGTCGTCTGCGATTGGATTGAAACTTTGCCCCTAGCAGGGGAGCTCATTGTGCCGGGACTCAAGGCTTAGAATGGTCGGGCGCAACGCAGATTTGCAAAGTCAAATAGAGCTTCTAACTCAGATATTGGAACAAAATCACCCTCTATTCAAGGTAATAGAGGGTGCAAGTCGTATAGGCCTGAAAGATTACTATATTGGCGCAGGTTGCATTGCGCAAACAGTTTGGAATGATCAGCTTAGTCTGGAACTCACAAACGGAATATCGGACATAGATTTTGCCTATTATGACAATTCAGATCTATCATTTGAAGCCGAAAGCAGAACCATAGATCAAATCACGCACACGATCGGAGTAGGTGAAATCAGACTTGACATCAAAAATCAAGTAAGGGTGCATCTTTGGTATAAAGATCACTTTGGCTATGATATCACACCGTATCATTCGATCGAAAGCGCAATCAACACATGGCCCACAACCGCAACATCTGTAGGCGTCCGTTTAGAGCATGGCGAGCTGAAAGTCTACGCTCCTTTCGGACTAAATGATCTATTCAGCATGGTTGTCAGGGCGAATAAGGCACAAATTACAGAAGAAATCTATCTACGGAAAATCAAAAAATGGCGTGAAAGCTGGCCCGGGATTGCAGTCATTCCGTGGTAAGACGGAAGGTTATATCATCATGATTGAAATAAAAACTGTCAGCAACCCTGATGAAAAATCAAACATTTGTGACACTATCTTGCGAACTTTGCCAAACTGGTTCGGAAGTGAATCAGCTATTGTCGATTACGCAGAACATGTAAAATCCATGCCTTTCTATGCCGCTTTTGACCTTGGAAAAGCCATTGGATTTATCGCACTAAAGATTCATAGCCCTTTTACAGCAGAAATATATGTAATGGGACTCTTGCAGGAATATCACCGACAGGGTCTCGGCAAAAAGCTCATTGCAGCTTGTGAGCAATATTGCATTGAGAATGGCATAGAGTTCTTAACAGTGAAGACACTGGATGTTTCAAGAGAAAGCAAGAGCTATGAGAAAACACGACTATTCTATCTAGCAAGGGGATTTAAACCTCTTGAAGTATTCCCTCTGCTATGGGACGAAGATAACCCCTGCCTTTTTATGGCAAAGTATATCACATAGTATTCAGCATGTTCGCTCTATTCTGCTATACTTAAAAAGAGCAAACTCACAAATAAGACTCTAAAAACGACTTCTACATCCGCTGAAATGCAAATTAAAGATAAAAAATGCTCAGAAAAATAAAACCAGAACAAAAACAAGATGAAACAGCAGAAAAGTTTTGTAAACACATGAAAATCTCTACTTTTCAGACGAAAACACTATTAAAACAAGGGAAATAAAGCGTCTAAAACGGGTAAAAAAGGGTATTCTAGCGCATCATTTTCTGCATAATAGGAATCTCTAAACGCCTCCTAAAAGGTTTCCAAAAATGAAAGTTCCAATCTCCCCACTTGCAAAATTCCAAAAATAAGCATATAATAGCTCCAAAAGCATCAAGGAAATGGGGCAATCACATGAAAGAACTTTCAAACCTAGCACAAGCAGTCGTCGCGTCTTCCACGCTCGCGGTAGATGCCTTAGCCAAACAGCTCAAGGCAGAAGGCAAAAACGTTATCGGCTTCGGTCCCGGCGAGCCAGATTTTGATACACCGGAACCGATCAAAGAAAAATCCATAGCGGCAATCCGAGCTGGGGAGACAAAATATGCCCCCGCCGCCGGGATCCTGCCTTTGCGCAAAGCAATCGCAAGCCGCTTGGAGAAAGATTGCGGTGTATCATACGACCCATCTCAAATCGTGGTGGCCAGCGGCGCCAAGCACAGCGTATACCTCGTACTCCGGGCGCTGATTAACCCCGGTGACGAGGTTATCATCCCAGCTCCATACTGGGTAACCTATCTAGAAGCCACCAAAATGGTCGGCGGCATACCTGTGATTGTAAACGCAGGGGAGACACAAGGCTTCAAAATCACACCGGCAGAGCTGGAAGCAGCAATCACACCGAAAACCAAACTCTTCCTATTAAATAACCCCTCAAACCCAACAGGCGCCCTCTATACAAAAGAAGAGCTCCGCGCCCTGTGTGAGGTCTGTGTCAAACATGACCTCTACATTATGGCAGATGAGATTTACTACCATCTCGTGTATGAGGGAGAATTCTTCTCCGTAGCTGCCCTCAGTGAAGAGATCAAAGAACGCACCATCCTCATAAACGGCGTCTCCAAAAGCTACGCCATGACCGGCTGGCGTGTGGGCTATTCGGCCTCGAACAGTACAATCGCAAAAGTAATCTCCAACTTTGTCAGCCACTCCACAGGCTCTCCCGCAACCATGGCGCAAATCGCAGCAGTAGAAGCCTTAGCGGGTGACCAAAGCTCTGTCTACGAAATGAAAGAAGCCTTCCAAAAACGACGTGACTATATCTGTGCACGAATCAACTCCATCAACGGCGTAAGCTGCCTCGTCCCGCAAGGTGCCTTTTATGTGATGATGAACCTAGAAGCCCTCATCGGCAGAACGCTAGGGGAGAAGGTCATCGAAAACGGAGACGACTTCGCCATGGCCTTCCTAAACAAAGCAGAAGTCGCCGTCGTCCCCGGCAGCGGATTCGGCGCCCCAAATTTTGTCAGACTATCTTACGCAACCTCCATGGAGCACATCGCAGAGGGAATGGATCGTCTGAAAAAATTCCTAAACGAGTAAAATATTGAAATGTCCTCCTCCCTAACACGAAAGGGTAGGGAGGGGGAGTGGTAAACCAAATTTTGGTAATATTTTTATTGTTTTTCACTGAAATTAGGAGGTAAATCATGCGCGTTCTTCTTGTAAATGGCAGTCCAAAAGAAACAGGATGCACATTCACAGCCCTCGGCTTTGTAGCAGAAGAGCTAGAAGCTAGGGGAATCGAAACCAAATTCGTTCAATTGGGAACAGACCCCATCGAAGGGTGCCAGGCTTGTAACGCATGCTTCAAAAAGGGCAGTTGCGTAATTGACGATATCGTAAACGAGTTCGCAGAAGAGGCAAGGACCGCAGACGGCTTTGTTTTCGGTTCACCAGTCCACTTCGCCTCCGCCGGAGGGAAGATCACTTCCTTCATGGATCGCCTGTTTTATTCTACTACGAGAGGCAGACCTTTCAGCGGCAAACCCGCAGCAGCCCTAGTAAGCTGTAGAAGAGGAGGCTCCACTGCCGCCCTCAACCAACTATATAAGTACCTAGCCTATAGCCACACACCCATTGTATCCGGCCAATACTGGAACATGATCCACGGCAGTACCCCGGACGAAGTGCGCCAAGATCTAGAAGGCGTACAGATCATGCGCACTATAGGCCGAAATATGGTTTGGCTTCTAGCATGTATCGAAGCAGGCAAAGAAGCAGGGATTGAATTCCCAAAACCGGAACGCACAACATACACAAACTTCATCCGATAATAACATCCCAGCATCAAAGGGAAGAGGAGTATGTTTCCAAAGTTTTAATTGTTCGGTATCATTAAAACACTGATTATACTTTTACATTTTAAGTATATATTAAACAATTTTAATTTACACACACCGTAAAATATAAACGTAAATGTTTCAGCGCAATCATTTACATTTCCAGTAAACATACCAACCCGCTGTGTTTTGTGATTGAGATGAATCACAGAACACAGCGGGTTTCGCATTCAACAAGTCAGACACATACAAACATGTCTCTCACACAATCAAGAAAACAGCAAAAGCACAAACCAAAACACAAAGTCTATCGAACGAGTACTCAGATTCTAAATCAAAATGCAAAACACTTCTATGTAAAAACCTCTCACTCCCCACAAGACCCCCTTATTCCGCATCCGCTTTCTTTACTTTGACATTCGCTAGCGGCGAAGCCTTCGCCGCTAGCCTGAGCTCAGAGTTATCCACATGGGTATAGATTTGCGTCGTATTCAAATGATCATGTCCCAAGACCTCTTGCAGGGTTCTCACATCCACACCATTCTGCAAAAGCAAAGTCGCCGCTGTGTGGCGCAGCTTGTGAGAGGAATATTGTGTACTATCCAGTCCCGCCATAAGCAGATACTTCTTCACAATCGCATGTACCGTACTCCGGCTCATCCGATTTTGATTCCGAGATACGAAAAGCGCATTCTTTTCTTTGCACTGCATCAGCTCCCGCACGGCTAGATAGTTCTGCATCGCTTCCTGACAAGCATCGTTCAGATAAATGATCCGCTCTTTGTTACCTTTTCCAAGCACACGGATAAAGTCACCCCGGACATCCGTCAGATTAAGCCCAATCAGCTCCGAGATCCGAAGTCCGCAGTTTAAGAATAGTGTAATGATCAGATAGTCTCGTTCCACGTACTTGCCGTCAATCGATGACAATAACTGAATGCATTCTTCCAGAGACAAAAACTTCGGGAGCGAACGCAAAGACTTCGGTGTATCCAGATCCTGCATGGGATTCTGCTCAATCAGTTTCACTTTCATATTGAGATACTTATAAAAAGACCGAATCGTTGCAACCTTCCGGGCTCGTGATGTGGGTGATAATCCATAGGCCGCATTCCGGCTGCGCTGATTCTTCACACGATCCCGTGATAGATGATTTAAGAAAGCATACACATCAGTCACACTGATGGATTTAATAAAATCCAAGTCAATATCTAAAATAGGGATGCTCTCAAAAGCCTCATCAGCAGATACAAACCCGCGGTAAATCTTCATAAAGCGAAAAAAAGTTCGTAGATCTAGGAAGTATTCATCAATCGTCTTCCTAGAGTGATTGCGGATGTGCTCATGATAATTTAAAAACTCCAACATAACGGACGGCGTCTCACGGCGGTAATCTGCCATAGTCGAATCAACTCCTTCAAAACCGGGGAATGTGTTGATTTAGTATATCATATCCCAAAGCGTCGCGCAAGAACAACTGAACAAAATAAAAATTTTGTTCAGTTGGGAGTCGAACAAAAAAAACAGCCGATCCAAGCCATCCCAAAACTACAAAGAGCCGCATCACTGTATAAATTAGCTTACAATGACACAGCTCTTTTCTATAGACTTTTAGATGCACCTATGTACGAGGCGACAACACATCGCCTCACTTCTTCTTTCCTACCAGCAGCCCCATCGACCGCCGCCGCATCGGCACCTACAACCGCAGCTCCGCTGGCCGCACATTGCACAGCCGATACCTAGACCTAGTAGTAACCCAAGCATACTCAGCACCTCAAATCTATGGATGAATTGAACAAAATATTTCCACCGAAAAAAACAAGATGATCTCTCACAAGCTACCGAGGGAAAGTTCTGCCCAATCCAGTCTATGCTAGCACCTACCAAATGGTCACACGACGTGATGGTTCAATATACATGTCATCTTCTGCCGTAATTGCAAAGGCATCGTAGAAAGCTTCCAGATTCCCCAGCTGTAGATTGGTACGCAGCTTACCCGGCGCATGGACGTCCAGCGTAAGCAAAAGCGCCGTATACTCCGGTGTACTCACACTTCTCCAGATGGTTGCCCAATTTCGAAAAAATGCCTCCGGGTCAGACTCTGGCAAGGATTGCAAAACATCAAAGGCAGTCGCAAGGCCACCGGCGTCTGCGATATTTTCAGACACCGTTAATGTTCCGCACACAGCAGATTCTCCGTGCGGAATACCGTCAAAGAGTTCGATCATGGCTTGAGCCTTTTCAGAAAATGCTCCATAGTCTGCTTCTGTCCACCAATCAGATAAGCTGCCATCTGCACCGAATTGCGCACCGCTCAGATCAAATGCGTGGGTGATTTCATGGGCAATGACAGCGCCAATTCCACCTAGGTTTGCACTCATAGATTGATCCGGGCTATAAAACGGCGCCTGTAAAATCGCTGCCGGAAAGGTAATCGCATTCGCCAGCGGATTATACTGTGCATTTACCGTGTGAGCTGACATATTCCAAGCAGTGCGATCTACCTCTTTGCCGAAACGTGCAAAACTTTCCTCCCGCGCCAGACGCGCGAAGGCCAAGGTATTACTGAGCAATGACCCGCCATCATCCGTATCTATCACAACAAAGCGCCCATAGATCGGCTCGATTTTATCCGGATATCCAATGTGAATCGTCAACGCATCCAATTTCTCCAAAGCTGCCAATATCGTTTCTGCACTGAGCCAATCGCTTTCCAGTAAGCGCTGTCGGAAAGCTTCCATTAAATCATCCGCCATCGCAGAAACTTGAGTCCGTGCCGCATCACCGAAATATGTCTGCCCGTAGTACTGTCCGATCATAGACCCAAACACTTCCGTCGCAAGCAAAAACGTAAGATCCTGGGGATCTCGCTGCCCGCTTTGACCTGTGATTACATTGCTGTAAGCTTGCACTGTATGCAAAAATGTTTGATCTAAAAATCCCGCCAGATCAAAAACCGTGCGCACAAGCATCCAGTCTCGAAGCTGTTCAAAATACACATCAGTAAGCAGATCCGGCAATACTGCAAGGTATTCAGGATTTTGTACAATCACGGAGTCCGGCCGCTGGTTCAAAAGATTCTGCACTAGGACATCAAAATCAAGCTCACCGCCATGGCTTGCAAAGGCCTCCATATCAAGCGGATTATACAGTCGAGCATACGCAGACATCTCTAACCCAGTTTTGCTATACGGCACAAGCAAACGATCAAAAGTCAGTGCGTTTTCCATCACAATCTCAGGCTCCGAAACAGATGCCATCTCTAGAAGCGCGATACCGGTTTCCGCAAACACATCCAAAAGCATAGCGCCAAGTGGATCGTGATAATAACTGACATCTGGCAGAAATAAACTCGGCCCATCAAAATATAACGCATAATATCCCGCATTACCTAGGTCTGGTGCTATAGACAGTGAGAATGGTAAGGGCAAGCCATCCAGCATCCATTGATCCAGCTCTGCACAAAGCTGGGAGAGATTCTCTAGCTCTGCAATCCGTAGAACTACAGGTGCAAGGGGTTCTACACCTTGAGCATTGCGTGTATCCATATCACCGGCGATCGCCCAATAGGCCAAAAACTGCCCAAGCCCGCCGGACACTTCAGTTTGGTACATCAGGGAAAAATCCGATAAAAGCGTAGCGTAAACCGACCGTGCCAGCTCACAAAATCCACTGATGGTCGCTCGATCAGGAGATAAGACCGTAGAACTGAGCCAGTCGGCATTGACCGCAGTATAAAAGTCATCTTGGAGCCGAACAGACTCTTGCACAGTTGCCAGTGTTGGCACAGCCGCACCAAACACCAGCAAAACCGCAAGTAACATCAAAACAACAATACGTGCGTAAAGCAATTTCTTCATCCCGAAATCATTCCTTTCAGTCAGATAGTTTGCCCGAAAAAACAAAAACTTTACACACAATATATATTCATATAAAACTGCATATGCAAAGTAATATTTCGTATTCCCCTCCCCTAGTCACGCTCCGATATTATCCTTTGTTAGTAAATATTATGTAAACTAGTTTGATTTCCAAAAATTTTAATCTAGTCTTAAAAACACATAAATCTATATAAAATAGTGAAAATTAATGCTATACCACGTAAAAAAGAAAGGTTTTCCTCTTCAAATGGCAATTCCCACTACACAAAATCTAAGTGCGGGACGCGTTCCAACACAGCTGCTCGCATTTTCCTGGCCTCTTGTGCTAACGAACTTCCTCCAGATCCTTCACGGTGTGACAGATCTCCTACTCACAGGCCGCTTTCTTGGCAAAACCGCCATGAGCGCCGTTACGATCGGCGGACAAAGTGTATTGTTTTTAACTACATTCTCCCTCGGTCTCGCAGCAGGCGGGCAGATCTTGGTCGCACAGCTCCACGGTGCAAAAAAACCCAAAGAACAAAGCGGTGCCACGACTTCCCTTTTTCTCCTATCTCTTCTCATCGGCCTATGCGTCGCACTGCTTGGTTTTTTCTTAGCGCCCCTAGCATTGCGCTTCCTTCAAACACCGGAAGATGCACTTGAGGGGGCGCTTCACTACATGCAAATCACATCCCTAGGCCTCCTGTTCACTTTTCTTTACAACGCCATTGCCGGATCCCTGCGGGGACGGGGTGACTCACGGCGTCCCCTTCTGTTCTCCGCCGTATCAACAGCTCTCCACATAGCTCTCGGCTTTCTCTTCCTTGGCAGATGGTCTTGGGGCATCCCCGGCCTCGCACTTGCTTTTGTAATCGCCCAAGGAAGCGCTGTGCTTCTAGGCGCTGTAAGCCTCTTCCAAACACGCCATGAATTCGGCTTTTCCCTTCATCCTAAGACCCTTTTGTCATCCTACAAAACACTAGGGCAGATCCTCAAAATTGGTGTCCCTTTCGGGCTTCAAATGGGACTTCTTAACCTTTCCAACCTCTTCATCACACGCCTTGTAAATCCATTCGGCATAGCGGCATCTGCGGCACTCGGTGCAGGCAGCCGGATTACAAATCTGCTCACGGTACCCATGATGGCAATCGGCAACGGTGCTTCTACCATGATCGGGCAAAGCCTCGGTGCCGAAAAGCCCCGCCGTGCAGCCGCCACTGTCCGTTGGGCGCTCATCTATACCCTCCTTTTCGTATCCCTCACCACTTCCCTAACACTGCTATTCCCCGCCGCACTTCTGCGCCTGTTCACAACAGAAACAGAAGTCATCCAAATCGGCACCATATACCTCACCACCCTAGTGTGGGGGTATGCCGGACACGCCCTACACACAAGCTTCAACGCTCCAATTCTGGGCTCCGGCATGACCGGCCGCTCCCTCTTCGCCGCCGGTGCCGAGGCGCTCATCGGACGCGTTGCCCTTACTTGGCTCTTTTCCTCACTTTGGATGCTTCCCGGCATTTTTATCGCCCAAGCAATCGCACCCTATCTTGCCGCAACCTTATCCCTCACCTTTTTCTTCTCAGGTCGCTGGAAAAAGCACCTGATAGAAAGTTGACATTTTTTCGCATAATTAACATTATGTAAACTTATTTTCTCGTGTCGATTTCTAATATTTTTCGCGTTCAAGATTTGTTTTCATTTCTGTTACGAATCCGTAACAATATGGAGCTATACTATCACCTAAGCACAATCCTCATACCAATCACTGCCCCTCTGTCTGATTGTCGGAATACCGATTCAGACAGAGGGGCAGACCAATTCTGACAGGTTTTTTTGAAGGAATCGGATAAAATCTTGTTATAGGACAAGACTTTATCCGATTCTTTTTCTAGCTACCATTCTACACAAAAGGAGCAAGCAGAGATGCAAATATCCACCACCCACAAAGATGGCTTCCTAGAACTGATGCTATCAGGCGAACTAGATCACCACGCCGCACGCCGTGCCATGCAGCAGATTGGCGAAATCATCGACCAAAATCTCCCCAGAGACTGTGTCTTAGATCTGGGAGGGCTTACCTTCATGGACTCTTCCGGCATAGCAGTCGTACTGAACACCCACAAGCGCATGACAGAGATCAGCGGCCGCTGTGCCGTCGTAAACGTACAAAATCAACCGATGAAAGTACTCATCGCGTCTGGGATCTATCGCATCGTAGAAATCGCAGAAGCCGTTTAAGGAGGCGAGAGAAAACATGAAGCAGACAAACTACATAAAACTGGAATTCCCGAGCAAAAGCGTAAATGAAGGATTCGCCAGAAACGCCCTAGCCTGTTTCGCCGCCCAGCTTGATCCAACCCTAGAAGAACTCGGCGACATCAAAACAGCCGTTAGTGAGGCGGTGACAAATGCCATAGTCCACGCCTATCCCGATGTGATCGGCAAGATTGTGATCCGCGCAAAGATCGGCGCAGGCAACGAGATCGAAATCACCGTCCGGGATTGGGGACTTGGGATCTCAGACATTGACCAAGCGCGGACACCCATGTTCACAACCGGCGGAGAGGAACGTTCCGGCATGGGCTTTACCATTATGGAAAGCTTCATGGATCAAGTCCGCATCCGCTCCACACCGGGCAAAGGGACGGTTGTTACGATGAAACGCAAAATCTCCATGCGGATTGGCGGAAAATAGATGCACGAGGAAAAGCTAAAGCTAATCAAACGCGTCCAAGAGGGCGACCGAGACGCCGGTGAACAGATGGTGATCGAAAACGCAGGCCTCATCTGGTCAATCGCCCGGCGTTACTTTGGGCGCGGCGTAGATAACGATGACCTCTATCAAATCGGCTGTGTGGGCTTTATTAAGGCCATGCAGGGCTTTGATCTGAACTATGGTACCCAGTTCTCCACCTACGCCGTTCCCAAGATATCAGGCGAGATTCGGCGGTTTCTGCGGGATGACGGCGCCATCAAAGTAAACCGAGGAATCAAAGAAAACGCCATGAGCATCCGCACCGCCCGCGGAACGCTGGAGCAACGTCTAGGACGGGAACCTGCCCTATCTGAAATCAGCGCGGAAACTGGGCTCACCGTGGAAGAAATCGCCATTGCGGAGACCGCAACGGCGAGCACGGAGTCTCTCCAGCGGGAAACCGGTGAGGATGGGTTTACTCTAGAACAAGTCTTAGGTGACCCCACCCAGGAGGAGCGCCTAATCGAACATGTCTCCCTCAGAGAGGCGATGGACAAGCTCCCGGAGAAGGAAAAAAGCGTCCTAGCCCTCAGATACTGGCGCGGCATGACACAGGATCAAGCGGCAAAGGTGCTTGGGGTGAGTCAGGTGCAGGTGTCACGTCTGGAGCGGCGGGCTGTGGAGGAGCTTCGGCGTTTGTTAGAGTAAAGGGAATTGTACAATAAATTCTCGCTTTCTTTTTTGCCCGAAATGGAGGAAAAAGATGCTGTAGAGACCCCTTTTTGTACCTGTTTTGCGTAGCGTTTTTGAGTAATTCCCCTTTTATAAGTTCTGTTTTTGTCAGATTTTCAATCTTTTGCAATATGTTTTCCCTGTTTTTGTTCCGACTTTATTCCCCCCTCGGTTTTTCTTGTGTTTTGTGGTGAGAAAGGGCGGGATAGGGGTATTCTTCGCTTTTAGTATACCAGATTGGGACCGAACAGAGCGAATGAGTTGGAGGGCGACAAACGAAGCCTGAGCCGGATTCAATCTTTCACAAAGCCTGCAAAGGGCATAAAGGGCAATCCTCAGTCTGCTTTGCGGACAGCTCCTTTGCACCACAGGCACTCCTTCCGCCAAGCCAATCGCTTCGCTCTTGGGGCGTCAGTTGCAAAAGGAGCCTAGGGTCACGGTGGCACATGTAGGGGCTGGTCGCCCCTACAATGGAACACTCTCTATACTCGCCAATGCAGAAAACTGACTCTTCAACGCAGAGTAAACCTCTTTATACAACTTATAATACGGCGTATACGCCTCCACATTTTCTGCAATCGGCTGCTGCGCCTCATAGAAGCGCAGCAGCTTCTTACACGCCGCCGGGATGTTTTCAAACAGCCCGGTGCCTACGCCTGCCAAAATGGCAACCCCTAGCGCCGGCCCTTCTCCCGCTTGCTCCGTCACAACGGGACAGTTATAGTTATCAGCCAGCATCTGCCGCCAGAGCGGATTTTTCCCGCCTCCGCCGGTCGCCAGCATTTGCGTGAAGGTCACACCCATCTCCCGCAGAATATCCAAACAATCCCGCTGGGAGTACACCACACCCTCCATCACTGCCCGAAGCAGGTCTCGCCGGGTATGTACGCCAGAGAGACCAAAGAATACACCCCGGGCATTTGCGTCTAAGAGCGGACTCCGCTCACCCATGAGATACGGCAAAAACAGTAGCCGATTCGCACCAATCGGCACCTGCTCCGCACTGGCTGTCATGAGTTCATAGGGATCAATCCCCATCTCCTTCGCCACTGCCATCTCCGCTCCGGCGAAGTTATTGCGAAACCACTGCAAACTCCCTCCGGCTGACAAGGTGCAACTCATCACCGTCCACCCGTTGGGTACTGCCGCGCAAAAGGTATGTACACGCCCAAGAGGATCAATGGTCGCCCTGTCTGCGTGGGCAAATATAACGCCTGATGTGCCAATTGTCGTAAACGCCCGCCCTGTTTCTACAACACCGGTACCCACAGAAGCCGCCGCATTGTCACCAGCACCACCCACAACAGGAGTACCGGAGGCCAAGCCAGTCAGAGCCGCCGCTTGATTTGTGACTTTCCCCGTGACCTGATAGGACTCATATAAATCCGGAAGCAGCAAACGGTCAATCTCTAACACACCAAGGATTTCATCACTCCAGCACCGCCCCGGCACATCCATTAGATTCATACCGGATGCATCGGAAACCTCTGTCGCAAACACTCCGGTAAGTTTATAGCGGATATAGTCCTTTGGCAGCAGAATATGGCGGCATTTCGCGTAAAGTTCCGGCTCATGCTCTCGCACCCATAGGATCTTCGAGGCCGTAAATCCGGGCAGTGCAGGGTTTGCAGAAATCTCCATCAGCCGCTCTGCCCCTACACGCCTTGTAATCTCCTTACACTGCTCCGTGGTTCTTCCGTCACACCAGATGATGGCATTGCGAAGCACTTCCCCATCTTCATCGAGCATCACAAGCCCATGCATTTGACCCGAGAGGCCAATGCCTGCAATCTGATGAGGCGGCACACCGCTTTCCGCCACCACTTGACGCAGTGACGACACTGTCGCCTCCCACCAGTGGGCGGGGTCTTGTTCTGCCCAACCGTTTTGGGGTTGATACATCGGATATTCCACAGTGGCGGAACAAATCGACATACCTGTTTCATCAAAGAGAACTGTTTTCGTACCGGAAGTTCCTATATCTACCCCGATCAAATAATGCATATCTCTTCCTCCGTGCTTCAGCTTTTGACTATATGATACGCTACTTCGTTTTATTTGTAAACAGCTTGCCTAGAGACACATTCCGCCCAAACAAACATAGAATAAGAAGAAATCCCACCAATAAGGAGGCAAACCCTATGGGAAAAGGCCATCTCATCCTACAAGTCCGCACCGACGAGGACGCGCTCCCAATCCCAAACGCACACGTCATCCTGCGTAAGCGGGACGGCAAACCATTGTTTGAAACCTTTACTGACGCAAATGGCAACACAGAACCCCTAGAATTAGAAGCGCCAGACAAAGCGCTCACCCTAGACGAAAATCACACAAAACCCGCCTATTCCGAATGGCAGATCGACGTCAGCAAAGAAGGCTTCGTCACAAGCCACATCCACAACGTGGAAATCATCGACGGAGAGACCGCCGTCCTCCCCGTCCATCTCCATCCCCTCGTGGACAAACCAAACGCACCCCATGACGAAGATACTTATATCCCACCCATATTGTCCTATCTCCCGGAAGAGGCGCAGACGATTCCTTATCAAGACGATAAAACCCGCCAAGCTGTCCCTGCCTTATTCATGCCGGCAAACCCCCACCAAGTCCCCGACCCGCCCAGAGAGGTGTTTA
>Ga0131853_10000845_pt1 | contig 55001 bp, 46 predicted proteins | sample TergutLab28metaG_FD_92764 | JGI IMG/M metagenome (GOLD analysis project Ga0131853, IMG submission 92764) | Labiotermes labralis P1 segment gut microbial communities from Petit-Saut dam, French Guiana - Lab288 P1 (version 2) (version 2) | ecosystem: Host-associated > Arthropoda: Insects >...
CATACCTATAAATTGAATATCGGAGCCAACCGGCACAAAATCACCTGATTGGATTTGGGTGCCATTGATAAATGCAGCGATTTGGCCATTTGGGCTGTTGGTTGTGAAGGTTATTTGGCGGGTTTGCCCTGTTGCCGGCAAAACTTCCAAGGTGAAGGTTCTTGTATAATCACCTTGTGCGGATGCCGCCCTGACAGTAAATGTCCAAATACCTTCTGAACCGGGCATAGGTGTGCCGTAAAGTAAGGCTGTTTGGTGGCTGAAAAACAGACCTGTTGCTTCTGCCGTAATTTCGTTGCTTGCGCACCATTCTACATACCATATTGGGTGGTTGTTTCCGCTGTGCTCGATTACAAAATGCACGGGCTGCCCAACTGTAACGGCCGGCACATATTCTGTTGTTATAACAGGTGCGGTAAGTGCCATGCCACGCTGTGGGAAGAATTGGAAGTGGTTGTCGCCGAGCAACAGGTTTGTATCGCGCCAGTTAGTTACATCATCCGTGCTTTGCATATCGTTGGTATGTATAATAAGACGATGCAGATCCGGGTGATTTGTAGCATCAAAGCTTGTTATAAAGTTATTGCTAACGTTAACATTTGCAAGCTTTGTAAGGGTTGGCCAGTCAAAAACCGTAAGATGCTCGCCGGGCATATGTACCATTTCAAGGTTTACATTGTTTGAAAGGTCCACATTCCTTTGTGCGGTGGCTCCGGTAAGGCTAAGCTCCCTCAGTTGCGTGTTTGCTGATATATCCAGCGCAGAAATGGCAGGGGAGCTGATTAACGCCAAGCTTTCCAAAGCCAAGTTTTGGCTTGTATCGATACTTGTTAGGTTTGGTGCACGGGCAATTCTTAGGGATTGCAAAGCAGCCAAATCTGACACATCTATATCGACGGGGCGGAATGGCTCTATGTTAACACTTTCCAGCAATGGGTTGTCGAAAATAACCCATTGCATGGCTGCATTGGCAGAAAGAAATGTGTGTGCATTGGTAAAGCTTACTAAGTTTGGCAACACAGAAAGGTCTATGCCATGCGTGCCGGTTTGTGGCGTACCAATGCCGGCGGTAGAGCCGTGGCTGTTAAGATTTAGATGCTGTAAGCTTCTAAAATTCTCGATACCCGCAAAGTTATTTATGGCTTGGGCAGGTATCATGGGTGCTGTTAGCGTCCAATCTGTTATGTTTATTACATTAGAAAGCATTAAGGGCGCAGGTGCAGGTGCACCGGCACGGTTGCGAGCCTGGTTTAAGAAAGTATTGTTTACAAAATCACCTGTAATGTTTCTATCAATGCTAACTTGCAGCTGATCATAAACAGCAGGGTTGCTCGCCAAAGCGGCACGAACGGTTATTTGGTTACCGATGGTTTCGTTTGTGCCGATGGTTAGCAGGCCAACATCGGTTATTGTGGTGGATACGTCATCATTACCGGTGATGGACCAAACAATACTTTGGCTTGGTAATGGGTTGTTATCTTCATCATAAAAAGTGGCGGTTAAAGTGTGGTAATCTTCCGGCAAAAGCTCAGAAGGGCCTGCTATTTGGATGCTGTCAGCTTCTGCAACTTCACGCACATTGATAGTGAAGATGCGCTCGTCATACAATCCTGGTATGGGTTGGCCTGCACTTATCCTTTGCGCACGCACTGTAAAGCTCCATGTACCCAAAAATTCAGGGGTTGGTGTGCCTTGTAAAGTGCCTGTGTTTAGAATAAGTTGAAGGCCTGTTAAAGCGGCATCGGGATTTTCTTCAGGCCAATCCGCTACTGTCCAATGTACAAGGTTGGCATGATCCGTCCTTAACATATATTGGTAAGGCACACCTACAAAAGCATCGGGTAGCTGGGTTGTAAGTATGTTTGGTGCGGGGTCACTTCCATCATGCCCTCTTTGTGGGTGGAAAGCCATGCTAAACACCGGCACCAAAGGCCTTGTTTGCCAACCAACAATATCATCAAGGCTCATCATGCTGTTGTTTGTAATGTTAAAGGTGGCACCTAAATGAAACTCCGGCGCGGCAATACCTAGGCTGGTGCCTGTTACATCCATGCTTGTGATAAAGTTGTTTTGCGCCCAAAGCCTCCAAAGGTTTGGGTTACCTGTAAGGTCAACATGCCCTGTAATCTGATTGTCCGTAATGGTTGCATGCTCCAAGGCTGCGTTTGCTGTAAAGTCTACGGATGTTAGATTATTCATACCCAAGTTTATGCGGGTTAAATTTATTAGGCCTGAAGAGTCAAACTCGGTTAAATTGCCATTGAAAAGGCTGATGTTTGTCACGCTTGCAGGTAGAATATTAGCATCAAAAACATTAAAGTTATTGCCCGGCAATTGTATGGATTCTATGGCATTACTACCCGTTAAGACGAAGTTGTTTGTGTTGGTAACACCTAAGTTGAGTGCATTGATAGCGGCAAGGCTTGGGTTGTTCGCTAAATTTAGGTATGTAAGGTTATGATTGCTGTTGGTTGCAAAGGTTGTTAGGTTGGGGGCATTGTTTATGGTAAGACTGGTAAGTGATGTGTTTGCCGCCTGACCTTGCCCATTGATGGTTACATTGCGCAGATAGGGCAGGTTTTCGGCAAAGCTGATATCTGCCATATACCTATTGGCACTTGCCAAAACACTTACCAGATTTGGATTGTTTGTTAAATCCAAATTGGTTATGCCCGATTCTGAAATTGTTAAGACTTCCAAGCTGGTATTAGCGGAAAGGTCAATACTAGTTAAAAATTGACCACGTGCCCATAAATTGCCAAGGGCAAGCTCCCGTAATGCTGGATTATCATTAAATGCCAAAGATGTAAAGTTATTGTTTTGCAAATGTAACACTTCTAAGGCAGTGACACCCGAAACATCAATATCCGTAAGCCCCATACCATCAGCAACAAGGGCTGTTAGGCTTGGATTGTTTAGGTTAAGGGCACCCTGTGCCGCAAGGCCTGCGCTTTGGCCTATTGCCAACTCTCTCAAATTTGGAAGATTGCTGATATCAAGGCTGGTAAGGGTGTTGCTTGTTAGTGCCAAAACCTCAATAGGCTGCCCTTCTGCAAAGGTGAAGGACGCAAGCCCGTTGTTTGCAAGGCTTATCCAATAAAGCTCATCCAGCATGGATACATCAATTTGGGAGATGTTGTTGTTTTGCAAATTTGTGCGCAAAATTCCCGGCTGTGGGGAAAAATCAATACTGGTTAATTGATTATTCATAATAGCAAGGGATTCCAAAGCGGGTAGCGCACTTAAATCCACATCACTAATTTGGTTTGCATGTACAGTAAGGTACACCATGTCCACAAAGTGGTGTAGACCCGCAAGGCTTTGCACAGCATTTACGCCAAAACCGCTGGGTATTGTAAGTGCTGTAATACCCGCAACATCTGCGGCATAGATGGGCCTAAGCATATCAAACCCCAACATATTACGCACATGGCGAAGAAGGTTTATATCGGTAAAATCACCTGTGATATCCACATCTTCCTCAAAAACCCTGCCGGCATTGGCTGTTTCAAAAGTTTCTTCGTTATTTAGTTGCAAGCCTGCCATTGCTTGGCTGGAAAACGGCATAAAACTTAATGCCAAAACCATTGCCAAAGCAAAAGCTAAGCATCTGCGGGATAAAGTTCTTTTTTTGCTCATAAAAAAGCTTCTCCTTTCCCTTGTAAATGCGATTGCATTACGCATTACATTCCAAAAACAACAAAAATGATACACTACCCTCCTCTCAACAAAATATCGCTATGTAAAATAATGCGACCATAAGGAAAAAATTGCTTATATTAAGCATAGCACATCGGGATGGCGTAAGCAAGGGTTTTTTGGCAAAAAAAGGTGTTGCCTTTTTATTTTTTATAGGTTATAATTATTGGATATATATTACATAAGGATAAGGGGCGGGATATATGAGCAAAGCTATGGAAATGCACGAAAAATGGCGGGGTAAAATAGAGATAAGCGTGCGGGCAGGGGTAACAACGCCGGAGGAGTTGGCAATCGCCTACACGCCGGGGGTTGCCGAGCCCTGTTTGGAGATTGAGAAAAACCCCCACCGCAGTTTTGATTTAACAAGACGATGGAACACCGTTGCTGTGGTAACGGATGGCACAGCTGTGCTTGGTTTGGGTGATATCGGGCCCGAAGCCGCCATGCCGGTTATGGAAGGCAAATGCGCCCTTTTTAAGGCATTTGGCGGGGTGGATGCCATCCCCCTTTGTATACGCAGTAAGGATAGTGAGGAGATAGCCCGCACCGTTGCCCTGCTTGCCGGATCCTTTGGTGGGATTAATTTGGAAGATATTGCTGCACCACGGTGCTTTGAAATTGAAGCAAGGCTTAAAGAGTTGTGCGACATTCCCATATTCCATGATGACCAACACGGAACGGCCGTGGTGACATTGGCGGGACTTATTGGTGCTTTGCGCTTTACAGGAAAAGATAAGCACACAGCCAAGGTGCTAATTTCCGGTGCAGGTGCAGCAGGATGCGCCATTGCAGAGCTTTTGTTTGCTGATGGGTTTGAAGATATTACCATTGCCAATTCCCGTGGGTTAATTACCCGTGATGGGCAATATTCCAGCGATAGGTTAAATGCTTTGGCACAAAAAACCAACAAGCGCAATGTGGCCGGCGGCTTAGCGGAGGGGATGGTGGGTGTGGATGTGTTTATTGGCGTATCCGCCCCCGGCATTGTGACGGCCGATATGGTAAAAAGCATGGCGGAAAACGCCATTGTGTTTGCCTGCGCTAATCCCACACCCGAAATTATGCCCGATATTGCCAAAACGGCAGGGGCTGCAGTGGTTGCCACCGGCAGGTCGGATTTTGCAAATCAGATAAATAATGTAGCAGCATTCCCGGGCATTTTCCGTGGGGCATTGGATGCACGGGCTAAGGATATAACCCAAGATATGAATATAGCGGCAGCTTATGCCATAGCAAGCCTTGTAAAGGATGAGGAGCTTTGCGCCGATTATGTCATCCCATCCAGCTTGGATATGCGGGTTGGGAAGGTTGTGGCGGAAGCCGTGGAAAAAGCATGGAAAAAGGTTGACAGCAATTAAAATATGTGGTACAGTTAAGGATGGAACATGAAAAAGGCAAAAAGACGGCTTTCTTTTAGGTTTATTGCCACCATAGCGGTTTTTGCTTTGGTGCTGGTGTTGGTATTTTTATCGCCCTTGTTTCGCATTGACCAGGTACATGTAGAAGGTAATGTGATAATTGACCGCAGAGAGATTATAAATGCGGCGCATGTTGAGATTGGCTCAAGTATTTTTGCTTTTAACGGGCGCAGGATGGCACAAAGGGTTGATGATGCCCTGCCCTACGCCCTTTACGTGGGAGTTGAAAGGCAATTGCCCCGACGTGTAGTTTTAAGGGTGATAGAGCGGCAACCGGCCATAAATATCCACCTTAACAGCGGCCAATATGCGTTGATAGATAATACAGGCATGGTGCTGGAAATTGCACAAAACCCCAAGGCAAACTTGCCTAAGTTTACAGGGCTTTTAGTGGAAACGCTGTCGGTTGGGCAACATCTGCAAACAACCCCGGAAGATGAGGGAATTTTGGCAAATATTTTGCAATTAAACACACTTTTTGTCCTGTATGCCTTTGATGCCCAAGTGGTAGAATTTGATAATCCCCTTGATATTATCATACACCACGGCAGTTTTGAAATATCCTTTGGCAGTATGTATGAAGCAGAGCGCAAAATACGTTATATACTGGGTGTTTTAGCAGATGCGCCCATGGACAGGGGTTTTTTGAATATAAGAGACCCTAACCAGCCACCGGGACTTAGATTTACCAGATAATTACATAAGATATACTTTGGGGAGGAAATGGCCATGGTTAATATTGATAAGGATGTACTAACGACAACCTTTGACCAAAGAGCAAAAATACGTGTTATCGGCGTTGGCGGCGGCGGCAACAACGCTGTTGATAGAATGATAGATGATAATGTAGAAGGTATTGATTTTATTGCCGTAAACACTGATGCGCAGGCGTTGCACCGCTCCAAGGCACCTGTGCGCATCCAACTAGGTGAGAAGTTGACATCCGGTTTGGGTGCCGGCGGCGTGCCAATGGTTGGTGCAAAGGCCGCCGAGGAAAGTAGAGATCAGCTTCTTAAAGCCATAGAAGGTAGCCATATGCTTTTTGTAACCTGCGGCATGGGTGGTGGCACGGGCACGGGGGCTGCCCCAATAATTGCCGGGCTTGCCAAGGATTTGGATATTTTAACTGTTGGCATTGTAACCAAACCCTTTGCTTTTGAAGGTAAAAAGCGTATGACAAATGCCACAGAGGGTATTGAGGAGCTTCGCCAGCATGTGGATACCCTGCTAACCATCCCCAACGAGCGGTTGATGGAGGATTTAGACGAATCCGTCACATTTAAGGATGCACTTAAAAAGGCTGATGAGGTGCTGACACAAGGCGTGCAGGGCATATCCACCCTAATATCCCATCCAGGGGATATTAACTTGGACTTTGCCGATGTTAGAACCGTGATGAAAAGTAAGGGCATGGGCTATATAGGCATAGGCATGGGCAGCGGCAAAAACCGTGCTATGACAGCAGCAGAAAATGCCATAAACAGCCCAATGTTGGAAACTTCCATACACGGTGCGGGGCATATTTTGCTTAACATCACAGGCTCTGCCGACCTTGGGTTGCATGAGGCTATTGCGGCCGCCGGATTTATAAGGGAAAGTACCGGAATGGATGAAGACAGCGTAATCTACGGCACTTCTATTAATGAAGATTTGAAAGACCAAGTTATAATCACCGTGGTAGCCACTGCCTTTGAGGGCGGCGGAGCTGTGCGAACACCCCATGCTAGGGCAGAAACCAAAGCGGAAGCATCAAAAACCGAAAGCACGACAAAGGACGGCACTTCGGACGGCGACGACCAAATTAAGCTGCCCATTTTCGTCCGTAAATAAGATAATATTAGCTATGATTAAAGGAGATTTTTTAAGTGGGAGCTCTCGATATTATAATAATCGTTTTTGCGGTACTTGTAGCGGTGGGGGTTGGTTTTTATTTCCTTAACCGCTGGGCCACAAAGCGATATGCCGCCCAACAGGATGCGGTTGCCAAAAATAAAGTGGCTGCAAAAATTTATGTGATAGACAAAAAGCATGATAAAGCCGATAATGTTACCCTACCAAAAATGATTACGGACAACCTGCCAAAAACCGCCAAATTTACCAAAATGTACTTTGTGAAGGCGAAGGTGGAAAAACAAATCGTAACACTTATGTGTGACAAGGCCAATTACAACTTTTTGGAACCAAAAAAGACCTATGCAGTGGAGCTTGCAGGTATTTACATTGCCACCGTCAAGGGGGCAAAAAGCCAGTACGAGTTAAAGCAAGCCGCTAAGGAAAAGAAAAAGAAGGCAAAAGTAGAAAAAACAGCATAAACCAAAAAACGCCATGGAACTTAACCGCCCATGGCGTTTTTGAATTGATTATGATTTGCGTGCTTCTATAATTTTTGCGCTGGCTTCTGCGCTGGCTTCTTCATATGAATCAAATTCCATGGTAAATTCGCCCCGCCCTTGTGTTAGGGAACGCAATTCGATGCTGTATTGGGTCATCTTAGCATATGGTGCTTGCGCAGAAATTTCCTGCTTCGTGCCCACGGCGTTCATACCAAGTACACGCCCGCCACGCTTGTTAATATCGCCAATAATGTCCCCTGTATACTCATCCGGCACAAGGATTTCTACTTTCATAATCGGCTCCAAAATCACAGGCTTGGCTGCCATAAAACCTTCTTTGAAAGCGATTTGGGCAGCAAGCATAAAGCTTAATTCATTGGAGTCCACAGCGTGGTAGCTGCCATCATATAACACAGCCTTTAAGCCCACAACAGGGTAGCCGGCCAATGGACCTGTTTTACAGGATTCACGCACGCCCTTTTCCACCGCAGGCCAAAAGTTGCGGGGTACGCTACCGCCAAAAATCTCCTGTTCAAACACATATTCCTGCGTCAAATCGCCACTTGGCTCAAAACGCATTTTAACATCACCAAACTGCCCTGCGCCGCCCGATTGCTTTTTGTGGCGACCTTGCACATCGCTTTTGCCCTTAATCATCTCACGATAAGGGATGATAAGCGGGGTAAGTTCCACTTCCAATTTATTTCGCCCTTCCATTTTCTTGATGACAACATCCAAATGGTTGTCCCCCATGCCGGAAATTACACTTTGCTTGGTTTCCGGATCCACACGGAAGGTAAGGGTTTTATCCTCTTCCAAAAAGCGGGCAAGGGCTTGGGAAATTTTGTCCTCGTCCCCTTTATTTTTGGGGATAATGCCTTGGGAATACAGGGGTTTTGGCATATTTATCCACGGTATGATATAGGCGGCATCTTTGGTGCAAAGGGTATCGCCGGTGGCAGTGCTGGCCAACTTGGCAATTGCACCAATGTCGCCCGCTTTCAGCTCATCCACCGCAATATGCTCCTTGCCACGCACAACAAAAAGCTGGCCAATTTTTTCGGTTTGCTCTTTATTGGCATTCCACAAAGGCGTGTCTTTTTTGAAAGTGCCGGAATAAACACGGAAAACCGTTAGCTTGCCAAAGCTATCCACAATGGTCTTAAACACCTGCGCAACGGGCGGCCCGTCCACTTTGCATTCAAGGGTAACTTCTTCGCCGTTTTTCTGGTCGGTCGCCTTAACGCTTGGGCGCAACTCGGAAGATGGCGGGCAAAAATCTTTGATATTATCCATCAAAACACCCACACCCATGGCGTGTACGGCCGCACCCACAATAATCGGGGTGGTTTCGGCTGCGGCAATACCCTTGCCAATGCCGCTGTACAGCTCATCCCTTGTAAAGGGCTCTTCGTTAAAGTATTTTTCCATCAAGTCTTCACAAGCGTCCGCCACGGCCTCTTCCACCATACGATGCACATTATCCACGTCATTTTTCAAAATCTCCGGCACATCACAGCTTTCGATGCCCGTTTCACGGTACAAACGCCCTTCTTTTTTGATAGCGTTTACATAGCCCACAAATTTGCCATGCTCCCTAATGGGCACTTGGATTGGGGCGATGCACTTGCCAAATTTTTCCTTTAATTGTTCGATTAGTGCATCAAAATCCGCATTTTCGTCATCCATGCCGTTGATGAAAATCATCTTAGGCAAACCTGCTGCCGTTGCCAATTCCCAAGCCTTTTCCGTACCAACTTCCACACCGCTTTTTGCATTTACCACAATAAGCGCAATATCCGCCGCAGAAAGGGCTTGGTGTACCTCGCCATAAAAGTCAAAAAAGCCTGGGGTATCAATAAAATTAATTTTGCCGCTTTTCCACTCGATAGGGATAAGCGATGCGCCGATAGAGATTTTACGGCGAATCTCCTCCGGGTCGTAGTCGGAAACAGTATTACCGTCCTCCGTTTTGCCAAAACGGTTGGTAATGCCCGCAATGTTAAGGGCGGCTTCCACAATGGTGGTTTTGCCTGTGCCTGTATGGCCTAAAATTGCCACATTTCTGATGGCATCTGCCGCATACGATTTCATATAAAAATACCTCCTATGTAGGAAAGATTTGTTACTTTTATTTTATCATAAGCAAGCGGTGTTTGCAAAGAAAAATTTGTCTACCGCTTGTTTTTTATTTTTTCCCATTGGGGTCGCAAAATGGCATTCAAAGGCAAGCCGATGATAATTGCAAAAGCAATTTGCATGGCATTATTTGCCATAAATACCGCAGGCACCGCCCATGGTACCTGAAACATAATTACCTGCCCCACATACATTGCAGGCACAAGCCAAATGCCGCCCAGCACCGCCGCCAAAATGTTAAGAGGGATGCTGCGCCCGCCCGCCCCACGAAAATGGGCAACATATCCAAATATAAGCGCCATAACGGGCCTTGCAACAAGGTTTACAGGTGCCCACGGCACAAGCCCTGCCATTAAATTAAACAGCACCATACCAAGGCTGCTAACTGCCCCCATCTTTGGTCCAAACACCACCGACACTACAAAAACAACCATTGTACCTAAGTGTACCTGCCCCGCCCCGGTAATATCCGGGGATGGGATGCGCAAAAACATGGTTGCCAAAAACACAAGGGCAATAAAAAGCCCTGCCAAAATCACATCTCTTGTTTTCATTCAATCACTCACAATGTAGAATTATTTATAGCTATCAGGATCATCAGGGTCACGGATAACACGGGTATTGTTGTTTAGGGCATTTATGGTATCAATATCCGCCGATGATAGATGAAAGTCAAAAATATCGAAGTTTTCTGCCATGCGGCTGGGGGTAATGGTTTTTGTAATGGCGGATACATTTAATTCCATATTCCACCGCAAAATAACCTGCGCCGCTGTTTTGCCGTATTTACTGCCAATTCCGACAATTGTCGGGTCGTCCATCAAGCCAAGCCTGCCCCGCCCAAGGGGGCAATATGCCGTAACCAAAATGTGGTTTTGCTGGCAATATTCCCTAATTTCGGGCTGCGTAAGGTATGGGTGATGCTCGTATTGATTAACCATGGGTTTGATTTCCCAATGCTTTTCCAATTCTTGTAAATGGTGTATCTTTAGGTTACAAACACCAATAGCACGGGCTTTGCCGGATTTATAAATTTCTTCCAAAGCCTTGTAAGTTTGGATATAATGCCCGGGCAGCGGCCAATGTACAAGATACAAATCCACATAATCCAGCCCAAGCCGCTTCAAGCTGCCCTCAAAGGCTTCTTGCGGGCCATTCAGTCGCTTTTGTGCTTCGTTATGCACTTTGGTGGTAACAAAAAACTGCTCACGGGGCATACCACTTCTGCGAATCCCCTCCCCAACCATATCCTCATTTCCATAAAATTCCGCTGTGTCAAATGCCCTAAATCCTGCTTTTATGGCATTATCCATAACCACCAAGCCATCCGTATCAGGCGCAATTTGGGATACACCCATGCCCAAAAGCGGCATTTCTACGCCATTGTATAGCTTAAAATACAACATTTACTCCCCTACTCTCTAATAATTTTTGAAAATCCTTCACCCAGCACCTCTCGGGCATCGGTAACGATTACAAAGGCATCTTTATCAATTTCTGACACCACTTCTTTAAGCCTTGCAATTTGGCGGTTGTACACCACACACAAAAGTACAGATTTTTCCTCTTTTGTATAAAACCCCTTTCCCGCAAGGCTGGTAACACCTCTGTCCATCTTGTCCAGCAATGCCTGCCCAATTTGGTCATATTTAGCAGAAATTATAAATACACCTTTGGTAAATTTTGGCCATTTCATAAAATACTCAATAGCCATAATTGCCACAAATAGGGAGATTAGGGCATACATAGTAAGTTGCACACCAAAAACCGCAAGCCCCGCAAAAATTACAGCCCAATCCAGCACTAAAAGCACCCGGGGCGTGGATAAACGTTTGAAAACACGTGATATTAGGTCGGCGGCAAGGGTACTGCCCCCCGTGGTGGCATCCGCCCGTAAAACAATGGCAACACCAATGCCGCACACCACCCCACCAAAAAGGGAGGCGAGGAATAAGTCTGCCTCCAAAATGTCTGCCGGCACAAATCCTTCCAGCAAAAACAGCACAAGGGACATTAGGGCGGCAGCAAAAATGGTTTTGGAAATGTATTGAAAGCCCACCACTTTCAAAGCAATTATCAAAAGGGGCGCATTGATAAGCGCAGTGGTTGCCCATACAGGGAAGTTAAATTGATGATAAAAAATAGTAGCCAGGCCGGATACGCCCCCAACCACCAACGAATTGGGGATAAAGAAAAAGTATATGGCAGCAGTCATCACGACAACGCCAATCGCCGTCATGGCATATTCCAGCAAAAGTTTTTTGGTTTTTAATTTTCCCACTACAACGCACCTCGTATTTTTTTGATTATAACAATAATTGCAAATTTTAACAATACCCGCTGCCGCCACAAGCGTTTTGGCTGGCGCAATAGGCGGTAAAGCCATTCCAGCCCAATTTTTTGAAAAATCCTAGGCGCACGCCGCAATTCGCCGCTCATCACATCAAAACTGCCGCCAACACCCATAATTAGCTTTGCACCAAGGCTGTACTTGTTGGTGTTTGCCCAAATCTCCTGCCGGGGAAAACCAAGCCCCACAAGCACCACATCTGCCTCCGATGCGGCAATCCTGTTGATAACGGCATCGTCATCATCAAAATATCCATCACCGCAACCCACAATTTTCAAGCCAAATTGTTGTTCCATGCGGTTTTTTGCCTTTTCGGCAACGCCGGGCTTTCCTCCCAAAAAATACCATTTATAATGCTTGGCTTCATCTGTATCAAAAACTGCCATCAACAGGTCAAAGCCCGCAACCCGCTGTTTTAGGGGGTTTTTTGTTAGCTTTGATGCATGCACAATGCCGATGCCGTCAGGCACTACCAAATCGGCGGCATTTAGCACTTCTTTGAAGCCTTCGTCTTTGCGGGCAAGCATTACCATTTCAGGGTTTGGGGTTGCAATGGTGCTGGGTTGGTCGGTTTGTAAAAGCTCTAAAAACCGTTGCTTTGCCTGCTCCATAGTTAAGTTGTCAAAGCCAACTTCTAAAATTCGGCTTCTCATACCACACTACTCCGATAAATATCGGCAATTGTGCCTATCTTTTGCTGGTCAAATAAGTCAAACAGCGCATCCAAGCCGTTTTTTAACTTAAACTCCGTTTCTTTGCGGCTGATTGGTGCAACCATATAAAGATGTATTTTGCTACCATCCTTTGTAACAACAGGGCTTTTGTCATCGCTTAAACCAGCCAATACAACGCCGCCCATCTGGCTGCCCTGCACAAATGGCGCATAATTAGGCCCATTGGGAACTGTGTGCCCATGGGAAAGCCATGTGCTAAATTCGTGGGGCATGCGGGCAAGGAATTTTAGCAGGCCAATCACCCAAAAATCGGGATTATCCGCCTGTGCCGATGGGTTCCAATCAGGTGGCAGCATCATAAAAATCTCCGCTAAACGCCAGTTTTCCGCCCCTTCCAATTCGCTTGGTACATTCATGGGCAAATCGGACATGCCCGTGGTGTAAACCACGTAAAAATCACCACCAGGTACGGGGGGCATTATATGCAAATCAATATGCACCAATTCGGAAACGATTTCATGTAAAACATTGGTTTGCCGCCCGGGGAAAAGTTTGTCAAAATGGGCACAAATGTCATCCATATGCACACAGTATTGGGTGGGCGGCTGCCAGCCTGCATTATCCGCTTTTTTGTGGTGGTAAATTTTGGAGCCGTCGGGAGCGGTGTTAAAATCGTCTTGGTTAAAGCCATTTTCATTAATGTTCATGGGTCTTCCTCCTTAAAACAGGTCACGGTTAATAATATTATATGCAATACCCACATTTTTTTCGGATTTTTCTGCAAGGTCTGTTGTAGCGGATTGCAGTTTTGCCACAATTTTATCATGGTTCTCCATCACTTTTTCAGAAAGGGTAATTAGGCGCATGGCAGAAATTTCCTCCAAATTAACAAAATGTTCCTGTCCCAAATCCTCCATCATAGCGGACACTTTGGGGTCATAAACCAACCCAATTACCGGTGTTGCAGCATTTGCAGCGTAGATGATGGAATGCAAGCGCATCCCTACCATAAATTCGCTGCCGCCAATAATTTCCAGCACCTCTTCCACAGAAAAATCATCTTCCAGATAATAGCCCTTGTAGCTGACTTTTTCAAGGATTTTGGTGGAAATCTCCGCATCATTAGAGGGTTGCATGGGGATAAAAAGCGGAACCAGGTTGTACTTTTCCCACATATAATCGCAAAAAACTGCCATTTCCGTCACGAAGTCCTCTTTAAGGCTACGCCAATTACGTAAGGACACGCAAAAGTATTTACTGCCTGTTAATCGCATATCATCAAGTAAGCGTTTTGCACCTTCCGGGTCACCCTTGCGAAAACGGAAGGCCGCATCCGCCGTCACCCGTACATTGCTGTTTTTTAGGCGCAAATCCTCCAAAGTTTTAAGGGAGCCTGCATCCCGCAGGGTAATTTCTTCAGCCTTTTCCAGTGCATCAAGGGCCCTGCGCTTATTTTTATCTTGCGTAAGCGGCCCTATGCCATTGGCATAAAGCATGATTTTTGCACGGTTTTTGGCGGCCTTGTTCATAACATAAACATAATAAATCAGGCTGCGGGTGGATGTCAAGTCTTGTATAAGGCTTCCGCCGCCCATTATCAGCAGGTTTGTTTGCTTCAAAACCCGTATTATTGCAGGAAAGTTGAAGCGATGAAGGGTGTTGGTGCCATAAATTTCCTGGGTTTCTTTCGGGCGTTTAGAAATTACTGTTATTTTTAATTGGGAATCTGCATTCCGCAAATCTTCAATTATGGAGCGCAAAAGAGCATCATCGCCATGATTGTTGGAGCCGTAATAACCCGAAATTAGGGCATCTACGGGGCGTGGGGACTTGCGCACTTTGTGATACAGCGCAATAGTGTCATCCGCCATTTTGTCAAGGGAATAGTGATGATGCACCACCCGCTGGGCATATGCGCCCAAATCCCGCAACTCCTCCTCAGTAGCTTCCAAAAGCCGGCAGATATCGCTTTTCAGCTTGTCAGCAGTAGTTTCGCCGTTGCCACGGCAGGTGAAGTTAGTGTCGGCTGCAGGCTGAAAGGTGCCTTTATCAAAAGCACCCAAGTAACCTTGGTATCCTGCTAAAATGGTTGGCTTTGCACATGCCATTGCCTCCAAAGCGGCACGGCTAACGCCAATAAAAATATGTGCCAAAGCCATGAATTTTAGAGCATCTACCCGTGGGCCTGTCATTTTCACAAATTCCTTATTCAGGGCAGCGTTTACAGCTTTTGCCTTCTCATCCAAGGCAGCAAAATCCCCGCCGCCGCCCACAATGATAATTTGGCTACCAGGGTATTTTTCATGGATTTGTGGAGCAATTTCTATTAATTTATGAGCGGGCAAACTAATTTCTTTTTCAAGACGACTTAGGAACACAATATGCTTTTTCGATACATCCAGCTCAAGCTCTGCCACAATATCGGTATAATCCGCATTTTCGTGGTAAGTGTCCGTATTTATGCCGTTTACCGATACCACAATATTATCAGATGGGATTTTATAATTCTCTGTCAAATATCCCGAAATGTCTTGGGATACCGCCAAAGTGGCATCCCCCCAATTGGACAAAATGCGATAATGCATGGATGTGTTAAAATTTAAGTGGGCGGTGGTGACAAAAACAAAACCCATTTTCTTTTGCAGCAAACCGCATAAAAAGGCAGGTATGCGGGCATGGGCGTGTACCAACTGTATATTATTTTCTTTTATAACTTTTTTTAAGGCATTATAAGATTTTATTAGGTTTGCTGGTTTTTTGTTATGCAAAGGGGCGTGGAAGTGTTTTATATCATGGTCGGCCAACTGGCTTTCATAAACACCGCCATTGGAAACTACATGTACGTCCAAACCCCGCTTTTTTAGGGCTTTGCACAATTCCAGCACATGTGTTTCGGCACCGCCGATGTCCATACCCATTAGTGCCATCAAAACTTTTGTACCTTCAAAATCATTCATCCTTTTTGTCCTTTCTGCCAAATCGGCTTAAAATCGCTGTTTTGGCGGTTTTGGCTTCGCTTACACCTAAAATGGTTGCAGTTGTAATATATATTAGTATACCCAATACAAATGTGATGCCGATTGTTAAAACATCATGCAGGTGCCCCGCAACTTGCCATACCATAAACAGCACACCCAGCATTGCCGTTGTGGACAATATCATTTTTCCATAATTGACGGCTGATGCCTTGTCCAAGAGCCTGTATTTGCGGGCGGCAATGGCGTACATAGCAAAACCTGCAAAATTAACGGAAACTGTTGCAGCAAGAGCCGGCCCCCCAATCGCCATAGGGTTTATTAACAAAAGTGCAGTTACAGCGTTTATGGCAATAGCAATAACAGTAATTATCATAGGGGTTTTGCCATCTTTATCAGCATAAAAGGCACGGTTTAGGATGGATATTAGCCCATATCCAACAATTCCCATCGCAAGAATGCCGAGGGCATGGGATGCCCGCTGTGTGGCATATGCGCTAAATTCCTGCCTTTCGTAGGCAAGACGAATAATTGGTATACGCAAAATCCACAATCCCGCCGTCATGGGCATAAGCAAAAACATTAGGGCGGATACGGATTTTGCCAGCGTTTCCCTAAATTCCTCCCTATTTTCGGCATGTGCCGCCTGTTTAGATAATTTTGGAAATACCACATTTGTAACAGACAGGATGAACATGCCCGTAGATACCATAAAAATCACATTTGCGGCATTAAGTTCCACGGAATAAGCTGGGTTTAGATTTGCGGCAATGCCGCTATTAACAATAATATTAATGGGAAACAGCCACGAGCTTACCATAACCATAGGCGAAAGGCGCAAAATTTCACGTAGTCCTTTATCTCGCAGGCTAAGCCCCAAGCGCATTTTGAAGCCATGTTTGCGCAGAGGGTGCCAGAAAATAGCAACCTGCAAAACACTACCAACCAAAAACACCACCGCCAAACCAAAAACGCCCCAACGCTCAAAGAACAATAGTAAATACACTAAAATCGCACTATTGGATACCAATGACATTATGCTGGGAATGTAAAACCCTCCCAGCGACTGTAATAGACCCGTTAAGGCAAAGGCGGTGGAGGTAAAAAACATGGTAAATATGGTGATTTGCAATAGTTGCCCGCCAAGTTCCACGGTGATGTTGGGGGCATCACCAAAATAAATACCCGAGATAATCCCGGCAGCAAAAAAGCCTAAAATTGCGGCAATTAGTGACAGCAACATGATAAAGGTAATAAAATTTCCGGCAAGCGCAAAGGCGGCTTCCCTGCCCCTTTTCTCCAAATAACCATTAAAAACAGGGATAAAACCTGCCGAAATAGCCGCCGCAAAAGCCGCATCCAAAAACTGCCTTGGCAATAGGCTGGCAAAGTTAAACGCCGCCGCCTCGGCACTTTCCGTACCCAGCAGGGACATCATAGCCATATCCCTTGCCAAACCGCTTATTTTAGCCACAAGCACCAAAACCATGACAACAGAGATGGTCTTAACGCTGTTGTCATTAACCTTGGGTTTGTTTGAGGGGGTTGACATTAATTAAAAGTCCTCTCCATGCTGTAATGTACGCTGTTTGTGCCAAGCCGCAGGCGAAGCAGGTCAAAATGACTATTTTCCGCCCCTTCATCTATATTGGGTAGGTTGATATGGCGCACGCCATCAATCAATTCCACAGAAACATGGTGGCCGTATACAGACACCACAAAAACATAGCGCCCCATATTTACCTGCCCTTCTAATAAACTGCGCAAAATTGCTAGTTCGGCGGGATTTGTAAATCGATTTATGGGGGCATTTGTATGTAGTATAACGGCTTGCGCAGTTGTAGTTTCTAAATAAGTTGACAGATGAGTCCATTGTGATGCACCAGATGCCATGATGCCGCCATTTAGGGCATTCATTTGCATAATTAGCATGTTATCCATATGTATGGCTTCAAACTGGCCGTTGTGGCTAATTACCAAATCGCCCAAATCTGAATTTTGGGCAAAAACCACATCAAGCTCCCCATAATCGGGGGCCGCCACAAAATCCCTGCGAAGGCTGTCCCTTGCAACGGTGCTTGAAGGCAAATTGGGTGGCATTTCGTTGGTTTGGTGATAAATACGCAGATTGTCAAAGTGCAGAACAAAATTGCCCCTCACTTCCTGACGCAACGCAACGGCATGGATACGAGAAAGGCGCACGGGCTGTACAGCCTCCTCCGGAACTTGGGCGGTCACATCCCGCCAACCGTAAAAATCAATAGCTTCGGCAAAGTCCATATGGAAAGTATTGCCATTACTGTCCACAATATTCCCCCGTAGCCAATGCCCGCTGTTATCCCCGTAAACCGCCAAGGTAAAAGCATTTGTATTTGCATAAAACCCGCCGGCAAAATTTAAGTGGGCAGATTGGGTGTGTTCCGCCTCCCGAAAAGTGTAGCCTAACATTAAGGAGTGTTGACCATAAGAGGCATGGGGCGTAAACATAACGGAGCCATTAACCAATATGGGATAACCCGAAAATGATGCGGGCGGGGTAAAATCAGGCTCTATGGGGTCAATTTGTGCCTGCATTTGGGTCATGGAAATCGGGATATAGGAATGGGCATTTGGTGCACCTATGCGCAACCAGCCATTGCCGCTGCTTGTTGCTGTAAAGCGGCTGTTTTCTACATATCCCAAGGTGGCCGGATAAACTTGAAAGCTTAGATGGGCGGGATTTAACGGCACCCTGCGCCCATAATTGTCCAGCCCATGTAAGGTTAGTGGAGTATTGCCACGGATAGTTGTTGGATTTACTGCAATTTCCCGCACTTCGACGGCATTAAAGCTTCCCCATGCCACCACATGCCCAAAACGTGCCTGCACCACCACAAGGCCGGCATTTTCCGCCACAATGCCCTCACCCGTCCAATGTCCGTTGGTCACAAAAATATCCGTTGGTTGGGCGGGTAGGTTAAGCTGGTTCATATATTCATCAAAACCTCTAAATTCCACAGGTGCAACCATGCCAACGGGGATATTTCTTCCATTACCAATGGTTTCCACATGGCTTAAAAGCCCATATGATGCGGAATTTACCACGCCAAGAGCATTTATTACCGCCCGCTGACCACCTTCGGATGGGCTATTTATCACATTTAGGTCGTTTCCAAATAAGCTGGCTGCCATGGTGGTGGAGCCGCCGCCGTCCAAATTAACAGCGTGCACCGCCCCAAATTGCAGCATATATACTGCCGCTTCCGATAAAGTTGCACCGATTGAGTGGTTACGCCCATCAATTGTCATCAAAATCAATCTATCACCTGCCCAATTAAGCCCCATAAGGGTGCGTGGGTGGCGGGCATTGGAGCGCATTGGGGCAGTATCCGGCACTTGCCCGTTATGCAAAATGCGATGGCTGCCCGAAATTGCCGTATGCACAGCATCAAGGTTGATATTAGCAGTAATTTCCAACTGCGCCTGCTGGCCCACATAAAAGTGGTGTCGGTTTGCTTCAAAGGTTTGGGGGTTCATAATAACAACAAAGCCGTTTTGCGGCACATCCATGGTGTAAAATGTAACATTTGTTATCACGCCATTGTTCACCACGATTTTATAGGAACGCCCCAAACGGGCATCAATACCGCATGTGGACGGCATATAGTCATATGTTAAAATGGAGGGGAACGCCAAATCAGTCACCATATTAACCATGCCAACTTCAAAATTTTGCTGCCCGCCAAGGGTTAGGGAAATTTGCGGGCGTATATAGTCCATAAACACCCCGCTTGCACCAAAAAGAAGGCTGGCGGATTCGTTGCCATTGGCATTTAGGTCATTGTGGGCAGATATCGCCCCATCAACAATTTCCAACCCCAAGGGAACGGAATGGCGGGCATTAAGCCCAAAAAAGTCCCCATTTACCCCTGCCAGTGCATTGTGGGCATTAAGTAGGGTTGTTGTGGGTTGGCGCAAGCCTATTTCCGCTTGCGAATTAAACACGCCAACAGTCAAATAAGGGTCGTTTAAGGGGATTTCCAACACAGCAATATCCACCAGCCCCACTGCGGTTATGCGTGTAATTTGATGTAAATATGTATCCCTTGACAGGCGGGTTTGCTCCCGTGTTTCAAAATGCGTCCAAGGTATTGACGGCAGGGCTGCTGATAACTCTATATGTAATGGCGCAATCGCCGCAATTCCGGCCAAAACAAGGGCTGTGCAGCATTTAATTAATCTTTTCATAAAATCCTCCATAATTATGGCAAAGCCACTATTTGAAAGCCACCCTGCACCAAAAACCAAGCATCTGTGGCGGCATGCACGCCCCGTCCATCATCACGGGGAATTATTAGATAGTGGTTAGTAATAATTTGGTAGCCGTGGAACATGTCCACCCCCATTGATGTGTTCACAATACCGTCAGTTCCCGGAACGTGGGCAGTTGCCGCACCCGAGCGTAAGATGATTACGCTACCTTCCTCCCCCAAAATTACATGCCCGGCGGTTACATGGACAGGGGAAAAAGCAATACCCGAGCTGCTGCTTGGTTCAAAATCCTGCAAAGCCCGATGAATTGCTTGGTTTACATAGCTACGTGTCACTAACGGATCCTGTTGGCTACCGGGATTGGTGGAACCTGTAAGTCCTGTATTTCCGCCCAAAACAGCCCCTGCAACCATGGCACCACAAAGCCCGGCTATATATAGTCCATTACGTATTTTTTTCATATGTAGCCCTCCAAAATTAATTTAGCCTTAATTATATCATAACAACTTAGTTAAACACAATGAAGTCGAGCAAAAAATCCAATGGTTCAATGGGGTTTTTGCGAAGGCTGAATTGATGTTTAACTTATGTTATTATACCACAAGCATGCCCAAAAGTCCATTTCAAGATTATGACAAACTTGCATTATTTTTGTTTTTGCGGTATAATGGTTTTTTCATGTTCCAGAAGCCAAATTTTGCGCTCCAACCCTCCGCCATATCCTACCAAGTTGCCATTTGCACCAATTACACGGTGGCAGGGAATAATTATGTAAATGGGATTTTTGTTGTTTGCGCCACCCACGGCACGGCTGGCCTTGGGGTTGCCCAAAAGTGCCGCAATTTGCCCATATGTGCGGGTTTCGCCGTGGGGTATGGTTTGCAAAGTAGTCCATGTGGCCCGCTGAAAGGCTGTGCCCGCAGGGTTTAGGGGCAAGTCAAAGTTTTTGCGTTTGCCGTCAAAATATTCATCCAGCTGGGCAATGCAACGCTTAATCGTCACATTTTCGCTATAAGTGCAGGTTTGTTGCAAGTCCGGACGCAAACCTAAAATATATATGTTGTCATATGTAATCAAAAGCTCGCCGATGGGCGAATTATAGATGGTTTCAAACATTTTTCAGCCTCCCAAAAATACATTGTACCATAGATTAGGAGATGTTTCAATGAGATTGCAAAAATATCTTGCCGAAGCAGGCATTGCCAGCCGCAGAAAGGCAGAGGAGCTGATTTTAGCAGGACAAGTGACGATAAATGGAAAAACTGCCCAAATTGGCGGAAGTTATATTGATGGTGATGTAGTGCTTGTAAGCGGCAACCCTGTGGAGGCTGCAGAAAAACTGGTTTATATCGTACTTAACAAACCTGCGGGCATTATTTCTTCTGCTAAGGACCAGTTTGGGCGGCAAACAGTGCTGGATATTGTTGGTAATTTGGGCGTGCGCCTATACCCTGTTGGGCGGCTTGATTATCATTCCGCAGGCCTTGTTTTGCTGACAAATGATGGGGATTTGGCGCAAAAAATGACCCATCCACGCCATGGTATGGAAAAATGCTACATAGCACGTGTTAAATTGCCCATAAAGCCCGAAGATGCTTCCGCTTTCCATGTCGGCTTAACAATTGACGGCTATAAAACCCGCCCCGCCCATCTGGAAATTATTGATAAATGGGGTAAGCAAGCCAAAATCACCCTTTTTGAGGGGCGCAACCGCCAAATACGCAAAATGTTTGCCGCCTTGGAGAATGAGGTGGTGTCCCTAAAACGGATAAGTATGGGCGAAATTGCACTTGGCAACCTTAAATCTGGTGCATGGCGGCATTTGACACCAAGCGAAGTTAAATCCTTGAAAGGCGGGGAATAATGAGCATTCCGGCTGCTTTTGCTAAAAATATGCAACTAATATTAACCAACCCCAGTGAGTATGCTGAATTCATGGCATCTTTGGAGCAGCCGCGCCAACGGGGATTGCGCATAAACACCCTAAAAATAACACCCGAAGCCTTTGCGGAGCTTTTTGGCAGCCTTAAAACCGTAGACTGGTGCTCCACAGGGCGCTATTATAACAATCAGGATACTGCCCCGCTGGGCAAAAACCCTTTATATAATGCGGGTTTATACTATATTCAAGAACCCAGTGCCATGTCTGCCGCCGCAATCCTTAACCCTCAACCGAGGGATAAGGTGCTGGATTTATGCGCTTCTCCCGGCGGCAAGTCCACACAAATGGCCGCCTTATTGGGCGGCCATGGGCTTTTGGTGTCCAATGACGCTAATTTTAGCCGCATTCCCCAACTTGTCCGCAATGTGGAGATGGCAGGGATTACCAATTCCATAATCCTTTGCGAAACACCCGAAAGGATGTCCCGTCGCTTTACTTCCTATTTTGACAGGGTTTTGGTAGATGCGCCTTGTTCCGGCGAAGGGATGTTTCGCAAAGACCCTTCCACCCGTTTGGCTTGGGATGCCGCAAAGCCCGCCCGCCTTGCAGTAATTCAAAAGAACATTTTGTTTCATGCCGCCAAAATGGTAACTGATGGTGGGTATTTGGCGTATTCTACCTGCACATTTAACACCACGGAAAATGAGGATGTGGCAGCAGACTTTCTTGCGCAAAATGGAGATTTTCAACTTATTAGCCAAACCCGAATTTGGCCCCATATACACAAGGGCGAGGGACATTTTGTGGCTTTATTCCGCAAAACAACGCCAAAAGCCGGCGGCAGTCAATATTCCGCCGGTATACGCCCAATAAAGATTGACAAAGATTTTCAAACTTTTATGGACACATATCAAATTAAATTGCCAAGTGGTTGCATACAAGTTCATAGCGACAAACTTTTCGTCCCACCCCAAATTTATCCAGACTTATCAGGTTTACGGGTCATCCGTGCAGGCTTGTTGCTGGGCACACTTAAAAAGCACCGCTTTGAGCCTTCTTACGCCCTTGCGATGGCATTGCAACAAAGCGGCTTTGCTAATGTGATAAACCTGCCCAACCACCATACAAACATCACCAAATTCCTTGGCGGCGAAACTTTTGAGATAGATGCAAAAGACGGTTACAACCTGTTTTGCGTGGAGGGTTATCCTATGGGCTTTGCTAAAATTCTAAAAAACCGCTTAAAGGGGCGCATTATTTAGGTCGTTGACGATTTTATCCAAAATTTCAGTATTTTGCACTGTTACGGTTGCGGTAAGGTTCAACACATTACCAAAGGTCACGCAGGCAAATTGATAGGGCATTTTTTCTGCCCCTAGCATAAAAGCAAAGTCCAGCACCTTACAGGCTATTTCTGCGGGCAGTTTTAGCAAGCCTAAGTTGGAAAATGCCGTGGAGCAACCAGCGGTGGCAGAATTGCCAACACTGCGTATAATTGGCTTTTTAATAAACAATGGCACAATGCCTCCAAAGCGTATCCAGCGTTCCATTTCGCTAATTTTACCCTGCACATAGCCTTCGGTAACCCCCCTAAGGCAAGCGGGCGAATCCACTATTTTATGTGTTACAAAGTTGCGAAGGGATTTGCTTGAAAAAAATCCCCTGCAATCAATGGGTACATTGATGGTTATGGGTTTGTTGCATCCATCTATTTGCCTTTGCCTGTCAAGCGCACCAAAAATAAATTCCATTATATGCTCGGATATTGTAAATTCTTGCGCACTTGCGCCCGCTTTCAACTTTTCCAAGTCAAATTTGTGGGTAATAAACTGCGCACTTGCCGGCTTATATTTTGGCACATAAACGTCCATGGGCTTTTCATATTCAGTTTTGCGCATATCTGCGTGGCGGGCATAAGCATCTTCGGCTTCTTCGGTGCATCCCTTGCCATCACAGTCAATAAACCCTTTTTTATTGACCGACACACCCATCAGCTCAAAATAACGGATTAATAAGGAGCAAGCCACATATGCAAGGCTGCGCCCGTCACAAACCGAATGTAAAACCTCCAAACGAAAATGACGCCGACCACAAACCACACGAAACAGACGGTCTCCCTCGGGAAAATAACGGCATGGCTGTGTGTTTTCCTCCTCCCACTCCAAGTCCACATCTTCATCCAGCAATTGGTTGTAGTAGTGCATAAAACCATTATGTTGGCGCACGTTAAAATGGGGCAAGCGCCCCACAATATCCTGCACTGCTTTGTATAGCACATACCCATCCAAATCTTCCGCAAGGCAAGCCTGCACAGCAAAAGTACCGGGACTTTCCACGCCGCTAATGGCGGCATAATATTGCCCTAAATGATCCAGTTTAATTTTTTTCATTCAGCAAAACTCGCCCTTCGCCTGTCATTTTGGTTATAGCTTTTTTGTCAAAATATTCTAAAATTGCCATGGCGTATTTGCGGCTTGTTCCCAACTCATCACGATAATCTTTGGTTAGCACCTCGGGCGCATTCCCGGCCATGGTTTTGAAGGTGTCGAAGGCTTTGTCATAAAAATCCCTATGCAAGTGGATTTGGGGGGTTAGTGCCACCAGCACGCCCCCACTTACCATTGCTCCAAACACCTGTTCAAACGCCTTTTTCTCCTTGGCTTGCCCTTTGGAAAATTCTGCCGCAACATCTTTTAGCTCAGGCGGAGCAAATCCCCCGTTTTGATACATTTCTAGCAATTTACTTTCGATTTTAGAATGGTCGGCGGTCGCAGTGGGCTTAAAGTCTTTATGTGCCACAAAACCGCCATTTTCTTTAACCATGCCGTCTGCCGCAAGCTCGCCAAGCACTTTTTCTGCAAGGCTTTGCTGTAATTTGGGTAACAGACGGGAAATGAGCTCCTTACTGCCCATTCCGCCCTGCAATGGGTTGGCGGCGTGGAAGCGGTTTAATATATTTTGCGCCTTAGCACCAATAACCCGCAAATAATCCCTATGAATTGCTTGTCCACCCAAATTTATCAGCACGCCATCATTTATAAGCTGCTGCAAAGCCCCGTCAAAATCGGCTTCATCCACCTTAAAATACCGCCGCCTAATGTACGCCACCTTGGGGAAAGCAGGGCTTCGCCAGCCAAAAGCCGCCCCCACCCGCTCTGCCAATGTTCCACTTTCCATGGCGGCAAAACGTCCCGGGGTAGCTTCATCATGCCTTTTCCAGCGCATTGCCACAGGATCCAAAATAATCCCGCCCCCCACCGTTTCCATGGGGGAGTAAAAGCGGAGCACAAAACGGTCATAAATATTGCTTGCAAGGGGCTCTTCCAATTTAAGCTGGGCATATGCACGCTGACCTGCCACAAGGGGCTTGTTGTCCAGCAAAAGCAGGTTACAAAGCACATCCCTTGTGCCATGGTACAAATGCAGGCGGGAATTGTTTTTAATCTCCCGCTCCATATTCTTATCAATTTCCACAACCACATCCAAAAGGCGGGAATTTTCAAGGCTGGCGGGCTTTGCTGCCCAGTCACCCTTTTCCAAATCACTAACCTTTAAGCCGGCAAGGTTTACCGCAACCCGCTGGCCTGCTGTTGCACGCTCCACCTCGCCGCCATGCACTTGTATGCGCCTTGCTTTTGCCATATGCCCCGATGGGTAAATTTCTACATCATCCCCAAGTCTTAAGCTGCCCTCAATCAATGTACCCGTTACCACCGTACCAAAGCCATCCATTGTAAAAACCCTGTCAACAGGCAGGCGAAAGGGGGCATCGTCATCTTTGGGCGGGGATTGTTGCAGCATGTGAAAAATCACCTGTTTAAGCTCGTCCATCCCCTGCCCTGTATAGGCAGAAACGGGCATAATTTGGGCATTTTCCAAAAATGTTCCTGCAAGCTCCTCCTCAATATCTAAAATCACCATATCAAGCCAGTCCTTATCCACCAAATCAACTTTATTTAGCACCACAAGCCCCCGCCCAATGCCCAACATGGAAAGGATTGCTAAATGCTCTCTCGTTTGCGGCATAATCCCCTCATCCGCCGCAATAACCAGCATGGCAAGGTCGATACTGCCCGCCCCTGCCAGCATGTTACGCACAAACTTTTCATGCCCCGGCACATCCACAATGCCTGCTTTGCCGCCATTTGGCAGGTCCAGATAGGCAAAGCCAAGCTCTATGGTAATGCCCCGTTTTTTCTCTTCTTTAAGCCTATCAGTTTCCATACCTGTTAAAGCCTTTATTAGCAGGGTTTTGCCATGGTCCACATGCCCTGCCGTGCCGATAATTGTATTGTTCATAATTATTCCCCCGTTCATAGATATATTATATACCCCGCCCCAAATCCCGTCAAGAACTTTTGTAGGGGGTGTTGACCCCGCACGCCATGTATGTTATAATTAAAACAGGATGTGATTATGTATGAAGAAAACCATATTTTCGGGGATGCAGCCAACAGGTGTTGCCCATATCGGCAATTATTTTGGTGCAATTAAAAATTGGGTTAGCTTACAGGATGAGTATAATTGCCTGTATAGCATTGTGGACTTGCACGCAATAACCATACGCCAAAACCCTGAGGAGTTATATCAAAACACCTTAAACGCCTTGGCATTATACATGGCATGCGGCTTGGATCCTGACAAAAACACCATTTATATCCAATCCCATTACCATGGACATGCGGAGCTTTGCTGGCTTTTGTCCTGCTTTACTTATATGGGGGAATTGGGCAGGATGACCCAGTATAAGGATAAATCTGCAAAAAATGCTGATAATATTAATTTAGGGCTATTTGCTTATCCCACATTGCAAACGGCGGATATTTTGCTGTTTGGCACCCATCTTGTGCCCGTTGGGGATGACCAAAAACAGCATTTGGAGCTGGCAAGGGACATAGCCATACGTTTTAACAATATATACGGTGATGTTTTTACTGTTCCGGAGGTGTTTACCCCAAAAACCGGCGCACGCATCAAAAGTTTAAGTGACCCTACTAAAAAAATGTCAAAATCCGACGGGGAAGCTAATTATGTAGGCATATTGGACCCTGCCGATGTAGTAATGAAAAAGTTTAAGCGAGCCGTAACCGACAGTGACACAGAAATACGCTATGACCCCGAAAACAAAGCAGGCATAAGTGGCCTTTTGGAGATATACGCCGCCGCTTGCAACGTAGACATAGCCGCCGCCCAAAGGGAGTTTGAGGGCAAGCAGTATGGCCATCTAAAAACCACCGTGGCGCAGGCCGTTATTGATAATGTAACAACGCCAATCCAAACCAAATATAACCACCTTATTAAAAACCCCGACCATTTGGCTAACATTGCTAAATCCTCTGCCGAAAAGGCGGCGTCAATCGGCAACCCGGTTTTGGAAAAAACGAAAAAAGCCGTCGGGCTTGTACTGTAAAAACAAACAATGTGCGCCAACACTTAAAGGAGGGCTTTATATGGAATTAGCGAATTGCAGAAAATGCAAAAAGGTGTACACAAAAATACGCAGTGTTATCTGTCCCTGCTGCGAAAAGGAAGAGGAAGGCCTATTCCTTTCTGTGCAGGACTATTTGCGGGAAAACCCCAAATCCCCCCTTAGTGAGGTTGCAGAAGCAACAGGTGTTACCGCCAAAAAAATCCTTGGTTATATACGTGATGGGCGTTTGGAAGTCGCCAAAGCGGAAGGGTTGCATTGCCGCAACTGCGGCGAGCCCATTAGTGCAGGCCACTTTTGTACAGGTTGCCAAGATAGGGTTGCCAAAGAGGCGGAAAGCTTGTTAGCATCCATGCGCCCAACCGCCACAACCAAGGAAAGTTTATCATCTAATGGCGCAAAAATAACCATGCACACACATAAAAGGTAAACAAAAATTTCTATATATTAGGAGGTGTTAAAATGTTTTATCTTGCAATTGGTCTTTTTGTAGTATCCCTTATCGTATCCATCGTGGATATTTTTATCGAGGGGTTTGGCCCTTTGGCAATTATTGGTTTGGTGGGTGTGGCAATTTCTCTCATCCTTACCGTGGTATCATCACCAATCGGTGGCTTTGTTGTGCTTGGCAAGTTACTTGTTACTGTACCCGGCTTGTGGTTGTTGTGGCGTTTTTTGCGCAAGCGGCAACTGGATGGCCGCTTTATCCTAAGCGAAACCTTAGCGGAAGATGTGGTGGATATGGAAGGGTTGGACTACTTTATGGGTAAAGAAGGCATCACCACATCCGCCCTGCGCCCCCACGGCTTTGCCGATTTTAACGGCACTAAGGTGGAGGTTTCTTCTGGTGCGGGGTACATAGATGTGGATAAGCGGGTTAAGGTGGTTGATGTGCAAAGCCGCAAAGTATTTGTAAAATTAATTGAAAATTAGGAGGTAAAAATTTATGCCATTTTTAGCAGGTGAATTTCTTGGATTATCAGACGGGACGCTGGCGTTAATCGTTGTTGTTGCAATTCTGGTACTTTTCTTTGCCATTTTATTTTTTAACTTCATCCCCGTTGGCCTTTGGATTTCTGCCATTTCGGCGGGCGTTAAGGTTAGTATTTTTTCACTAGTTGGTATGCGCCTGCGCCGTGTGCGGCCTGCCCGTGTTATCAACCCACTTATTAAGGGTACCAAGGCGGGTCTCGAAATCAGCCAAAACCAGCTGGAAAGCCATCTACTGTCCGGCGGGCGGGTGGATAATGTGGTGGATGCCCTAATAGCCGCCCACCGTGCCAATATGGAGCTTTCCTTCGAGCGTGCCGCAGCTATCGACCTTGCCGGCCGTGATGTTTTTGAGGCCGTGCGCATGTCCGTAATGCCCAAAATTATCGAAACCCCCATGATTTCTGCTATGGCAGTTAATGGTATCGAAATTAAGGCTTTGGCAAAAGTTACTGTGCGTGCCAATATTGCCCGCCTTGTTGGTGGTGCTGGTGAGGACACAATTATAGCCCGTGTTGGTGAGGGTATCGTTACCACCATCGGCTCCGCCAAATCCCATCAGGAGGTTTTGGAAAATCCCGATAAAATATCCCAAACCGTACTAAACAAAGGTCTTGACAGTGGCACAGCTTACGAAATTCTATCAATCGACATTGCTGATATTGATGTTGGCAGAAACATTGGTGCACAACTACAAATAGACCAAGCCGAAGCCGACAAGCGCATAGCCCAAGCAAAGGCAGAAGAACGCAGAGCCACAGCAATTGCAAAAGAGCAGGAAATGAAAGCGCAGGTTGAAGAAATGCGCTCCAAGGTTGTGGAGGCGGAAGCGCAAGTGCCCCGTGCCATTGCCGAAGCCCTGTCAAACGGCAATTTGGGCGTTATGGACCTGTACAACATGCAAAATAAGCTGGCAGACACCAAAATGCGTGAAGGGCTTGCCAATGTAAAAATTAACCTTGGCGCAGGCGATAAGCTTATCCCTGATGCTGATTAAAAAAACATCACCCAATTATATGTAGGGGCGGGCATTGCCCGCCCCTTTTTTAAGGAGGAGCAATATGAAAGCCTTCAAAAGGCTAATTATCAGTTTAATTGCTTTAATAACCAATCTACCACGGCAATTTATGCCAACCCATACCAATTCCATTCTCAATCATGGAAAAGCACATTTTGAAAACGCACTGAAACCTGCGATTTTCAAAATATCCTTTTCCATGTTTCGAATTGGAATTGGTGCCAATAACCCAACAGGCGTATTTTAGCACAACAATTAACTTGGACGGACAAAACGGACAAAATATGCGCCCATTTACCGTGGACGGCATAGCGTTTTTGTCCGTAAACGCCTTGGCGGCCGCACTTGGGCTGAACCTGAGGTTTGATGAAGAAACAAACACAATTTACCTTACAACCCCGCAACCAGCTAATACTTGAGGCTTGCCTTGCGCCTTCACCAGTGCAACTAATTTGGAAGAGCTGTTGCAATACTTCCCCCAAACAGTTACCAATCACAACCAATTCCTTGGGCGGGGCGAGGAAGGCAATGTTTTACGTATTGGAATAAACTCCAATTCCCCAATGGCAGGGCTTTTGGGCGGCGGTGTTTTTGCCACAGCCACATGCAGTGCAATGGGACAGGTTGCAGGGTTTAATTGGAGCATCTTTTCATCCAACGATGTGCGAGCATTTGGCGAAACGGGCATAGCCACATATACTGTAAATGCCGAGGAAATGTATATGCACATCACCCTGCAAGAGGATGTGTTGTGGCACGATGGCACTCCCCTAACACTGGGCGATTTGGTTTTTGCCCATGAAGTAATCGCCCATCCCGATTATACAGGCGCACATTGGACATTGTGGAACCAGTCCGTGCGTGGTGCTTTGGAGTATCATCGTGGTGAGTCGCATTATATCAGCGGCTTGGTCTTGTCTGTCGATAAGAGAGAGTTAACAATTTATTTTGACTATATGCCCATATCCACCAAGTATTCATCCCTGGCGAAGCTATACACTTTACCGCATTTGATGACTTTTTTGCAGGTGCACCCCTGCTGGACGGCATCATAACAGAAGTGATATCGCCTAGCATGTCGCTATCCGCTATGGGTAGCGGGTATTTGGACATTACCCACATTTCCGTCCCTCGTCACCTCTACTTCCACTCAAACTCCACTAACTTCCAACTTTTGTCCCAAATATCCGGAACGTATAACTATTTAGCATTTAGAAAGGGCATTGGGATGCACGAGATGGCATAAATGTGACAAGCCCCAACCGACCAACCTCCAATATATACTTGCGCCGTGCTATGGCATATGCCATTAACCAGGAATTGATAAACCAATATGTATTACAAGACCTGCGCTTTACCGCTACATCCATCATCACACCCATGCACGGCAGATATATGGTACCAATTCCATTCTCAATCATGGAAAAGCACATTTTGAAAACGCACTGAAACCTGCGATTTTCAAAATATCCTTTTCCATGTTTCGAATTAGAATTGGTATGGATAGTGTTTTAGCAGGCTTCCCCTTTGACCCGGACAGGGCAAGGGAAATTTTAGATAATGCAGGATTTATTGACACTGACGGTGACGGGTTTAGAGAAAACCCGGACGATAGCAGGCTAACCCTAACTTTTGGTGTTGCCGAAGGCGGAAACAACCATTTTATGGCAGCACAAATGATGCAAGACTGGGCAGACATCGGCATACATGTGGAGCTGTACCAGTGGCGCATGCAGGAACATGCAAACCTTATACATATGATGACCAATGATGCCGACCTTGGCGCAATATTTGGAAATACAGCGGCTGTTTAATTATTATGTGCCGGCTATTCTTCTTGATTGGCGCATAAACCTTGTTGGTGTAAAAACAGGGTGGCCGGCTTTACAACCATCGTAAGCGATCAAGCCAGCCCATTTGGGACAAGTGGAAATTGGCATTTGGTGGGCGTTACCGCACAGCAGGCACATTGATAAACTGTACCACAAAATACTAAAAACATTAATAAGGAGGATACAAATGCAAGGTTTAATCAAATTATTTGCCCTGGGCTTGGTGGCCGTATTAACACTTAACCTATTGGCAATGCCCCAGCAAACAACAACATGGGCAGAAATACAACCCATCACCACCCCCACCATGGAGGATACTCTTAACCGTTTCCCTCAAACCGCGGCAAACGAAGGCACACCCCTGCAAAGAGGGGATGCGGGTAATGTGCTGCGGGTAGGCATAGCCAGCACCATGCCCATGTCCGGTGTTTTAGGCGGCGGCGTTTTTGCCACACATGATTTGGATACACGCATGGGGCAGTTTGCAGGGCTGCAATGGAGTATTTTTTCTGCTAACGACAGCCTTGCCTTCGGCAACACAGGCATAGCCGCCTACACAGTTAATATTGACCAGTTATATATGCACATTACAATGCAAGAAGATGTGTTGTGGCACGACGGTGTACCGCTAACCCTTGATGATTTGGTTTTTGCCTACGAAATTATTGCACACCCCGATTATTGGGGCATACGTTGGAATTTTCCCGTACAAACTATCCGTGGTATTTGGGACTACCACTTAGGTTATGCCGACTATATCAGCGGGCTGGTACTGTCCGAAAACGGGCGGGAATTGACCATTTATTTTGACCAAATGCCTCCAAGCCATATGCACTTCGGCATTTGGTCAGTACCAGTGCCACGCCATGCCTTTAAGGGAATTGAAGTGGCTGATATGGTAGATTCGCTACCGGTACGGGCAAACCCCATTGGTTGGGGGCCTTTCCGTATAACAAGCATTGTGCCCGGCGAAGCGGTGCTTTTTGAAGCCTTTGATGACTTTTTTGCGGGCGCACCCCTTTTGGATGGGATAATAACGGAAATTATTGACGGTAGTTTGGTGCCATATGCCATGGCAGCCGGGCATTTTGATGTTGTAGACTTTCCCGTCGCCAGCTTTTGGGATTCTGTTGGCCACGGCAACTACCAGCTGATTTCCGGCATTGCAGGCAATTACACCTATATCGCTTTTCGGTTAGGTTATTGGGACACAGAGCAAAACCGCAATGTGCCGGATCCCAACAGGCCCACATCAGATGTGCGCCTGCGCCACGCCATGGCATATGCCATAAACCAAGAATTTATAAACGAGCTTTTGTTTGACGGGCTGCGTTTTCCCGCAACTTCAATAATCCCGCCAACCCACAGTGCTTTGCAGGATGATAGCTTGCAAGGCTTCCCTTACAACCCCGAAAGAGCAAGGCAGCTGTTGGACGAAGCCGGCTTTACAGAAATAGACGAGTATGGTTTTAGGAAAAACCAAGCAGGCGAGCCTATGACGCTTATTTTTGCCATAAACGATGCCGGCGTTAATGACTTGGTTGCAATGTTTAAGATGGATGACTGGGCAGCCGTCGGTATCCGTGTGGAATTATACGAAGGTCGCATGCAAGATTTTATCACCATGATAGATAAGATGACCAACGATAGCGATAATGGTGTTGTAGACCTAATGTTTGGCGGATGGGTGCCTGGCTTTAACCCCAATCCCTACGGCAGATGGGGAGCAACCAGCCAAGTAAATCGCTCCCGCTTTACCAGCCCAAGGTTGGAGCAGACCTTTGACAGCCTATCATCCATGGATATGTGGGATGAGGAGTTTGCAAGGGAGCAGTATTTGGAAATCCAACGGCTATTTGAATATTACAGCCCTGCCATCTTAAATAACTGGCGTGTTAACCTAACCGCCGTAAATAACAGGGTAACAGGCTTTACAACCATCGTAAGTGACGAAACCACCCCGTTCGGCAATATGCAAAACTGGCATTTGGTGGGCGTTACAGCCCCTGCCCCCTACTCTTCCACATTTGCAACCGCATTTTCGCCAATCCCAAGCACTACACTGTCTGCAACCGCCATGGAATTGCTGGGGGAATGGCGTTGGCAAGATGATGGCCACTTTTACATATATTTTAGCGAAGACGATACAGGCCATCGCAACTGGATAAAAGGCGACCAATTGCAATACTTTTTCTGGTGGGTTAGCGGTAATAACTTGATGAAGGACATCTTCACCGGCACGGGGTCGCAAAGCCCTGATGACTGGGCCTTTACCCTAAACGACAACACCCTAACCATAACTAACTTTAATACCGGGATACAGTTTGTATATATCCGCCAATAATAAACCAAATAAAAACACCGCTACGAATGTCGTAGCGGTGTTTTAAGGCTCAGTTGCCCAGCCACATTTATTAAAAAATTATTTATTTCGCAAAAAATCCTCAAAATCCGCTACGGGCATGGGTTTGTTGATAAAAAAGCCTTGCCCAATATCCGAGCCGATTTTTTGGAGGAATTGGAGCTGCTCGCCATTCTCCACCCCTTCTACTACAGTTTTAACATCCATGCCTTTGGCAAGGGTTACAATGGCTTCCAATACGATTTTGTTGGTTGGGTTTGTTTCCATGTTCATGGAAAAGGTACGGTCTATCTTCAAATAGTCTATGGGCAATTTTGCAACATATTCCAAAGAAGAGTATCCCGAACCAAAATCATCCAGCGAAACCCGCACGCCCAAATCCCGCAATGCACTAATTACCTTAACTGTACCTTCAAAATCCTCTACCATAATACTTTCCAATAACTCAATTTCTAAACATGCAGGGTTTACATTATTTTCCCTAAGGGCATTTTCAACAGAATCGCAAATCAAGCCGCCCGCAAAGTGTTTGGGGGAAATATTTACACTAACAGCCAAGTTAATGCCCTTATCTTGCCATATGTTAATCTGCTTGCAAGCCATATCAAGCACTAATTTATCGATTTCTATGCCAAAATTATTCCTCTCGGCAAAGTCAATAAAGGCGGCGGGGCTTAGCATACCTTTGTCGGGGTGCATCCAGCGTATCAGTGCTTCCGCCCCTATAACATCGCCTGTTTGCAGGTTGGTTTTTGCTTGGTAAAACATCTCAAACTGGTTTTGTGCAATGGCGGATGGTAGGTTGCTGTTAAGCCACAAAGTATCATCCGCATTACCGCCCATAAAATTTTCATAAATGCGATGTGCGCCGGGCGCTTCCAGTTTCGCAACCGACTTTGCCATTTCTGCCTTACGCAAAAGCTCCTCCGCCCCATCGCCGTGTACGGGATGGATGGCGGCACCCACATTGGTAGATAGGTATAATGTATGCCCATTAACCTCAATGGGCTTGCGGGTTTGTTTGGTAATGGCTTCGCAGTAGGTGTTTACCACCACATTGCTTTCGTAAAGGCAGGTGGGCAGGGCTATAAGCACAACGAAATCCGCACCGGACATGCGCCCGGTTAAGCTGCCGCCGGTGCAATCATCCAGCTCCACAGAAACCACAGCATCCGAAATAATTTTGCCCATGGCCTTCATAACCATATCACCGGTCATCATACCAAGGGAGTCGTTAATTTGCTTTATGCCATTTATTTTCACACTTAAAATGGCAAACTTGCTAAAAAATATTTCCGCCATTTGCAGGGAATGCACAATAGATTCGTACATTTGGTTGCGGTTTGGAAGATCTGTTAAATAGTCATTATGCAGATAATGCTCAAAACGGGCATCGTTAAGTTGCCCTTGGCGGGATAGAGCCAATAGAAATACGCATTCCGCCAAAAAATCTATTTGCTGTATAGCTTCATGATATTCCAATTCTTTGTCATGCACATACATGGCTGTGTATCCATAAGTGGTGCTGTGGAAGCGTATGGGAACGATAAGGATGCTTTTCGGAGTGTTTCCCCCGCTTACACCCCCCATTTCTTCATAAGTAACAACCCTTGGAGAAGCATCGTAATTTTTGACTAAATAGGAAACGGTTGCACGAAGTGTATCTTTATACTCATCAAAAACAGTTGTGGTGGATTCAAAGTAAACCACTTCCAACTCATCTTCAAGAGAGGCATCGAAGTGTAGGAAAGTTACAAAATATGCCGAATCAGAAGAAAGCCCCAAGGTTTCGTAAAAAACCCGAGCCAAAGCAGGCATCAAAACATCAAACGAGCCACCAGATGCTTTAAGGCTTCTAAAAAAATCAGGGAAAATTTGATTATATATCCTCTCTGAATTTGGGGTCACAACATACACCCTTTTCGACATTTTTCTTGTATTTATCATTATACCACATGTATGAAATTTTGTCAAACTAAAAAAGACCAATATTTTTTTGGCCTTTTTTAGTAATATATTGTACGCCGCTATACAGATTTTAATTCCAGCCGCAACCTGTCGGCTATAAGTGCGATGAATTCGCTGTTGGTGGGCTTACCCTTGTTGTTGTTGATGGTGTAGCCGAAAAGGCTGTCTATGGCATCAATTTTGCCACGGGACCAGGCCACTTCGATGGCATGGCGTATTGCCCGCTCTACCCTACTGGATGTGGTATCCATTTTCTTGCCAATGCTTGGATACAGCTCCTTGGTGATATAATTTAGCACATCCATGTTGTTTATTGCCATCATAATGGCTTCCCGCATATAGTGGTAGCCACGTATGTGGGCTGGTACACCAATTTCGTGCAAAATGTTGGTAACTTTTTGTTCTATATTAATTTGATAGGCAGCATCATTTTCAAAACTTTTTACAGTTTTATCTTCTTTTTCTAAAAGCTGGCGTATGCGTTGCACTAAAATATCAAAATCCATAGGTTTTAGCATGTAATAATCCGCACCCAAATCCATTGCTCTTTTTGCTATGCGCTCCTGCGCCACTTCTGACAGCATGATGAAGATGGGCTTATTCTCCATATCTTGTGCCCTTTCCAGCACCCCCAACCCATCAATATGGGGCATCACATTGTCAATAATTGCCACATCGAATTTTTCGTTGGTAAGGGCTTGGTGGGCTTCCATGCCATCATATGCGGCTTTTGCCACCATCATGTCATCTTCACGGTTTATGTAGCCTGCAATGGTATCACTTAGCTCTCTGTTGTCATCTGCCAAAAGTACCCTGATTTTCTGCGTGTTCATAAAATATCCCTCCATATGGTGTATAAATTGGTAATTAATACCATTTATCTGATTATAATACATTTACACCAAAAATTCCAGCTATTTCCATCGCAAATAGCGACACAATTCGATTATCTGTAAGTATATCATAGAATTTTTCCAATTGCAACGAATTATTTCACAAAATTGCAAAATATGTTATAATTAAATTCAAAGGGGATGATTGTGTGAAATACATTGAAAAAAACGGCAAAATACTTGCCACAAACCTGCAACAATTTAACATTGGGCAGATTTTGGAATGCGGGCAATGCTTTCGCTTTGAAAAGTTAGGGGAAGATTTTTATAGCCTTGTGGCTTTTGGGCAATGCTTGTTTGTGCAACAAAATGGGAGCCGTGCGGAGTTTTGGTACGAAAATGCCCCCCTACCTTTGGGTGAGTTTGAGAGGGTTTGGCTGGATTATTTCGATATTAAGCGAGATTATGGCGTTATACAGGCGAAAATCGCCCATAGCGACCCCATTATGAGGCGGGCAGTGGATTTTGCCCCCGGCATACGCCTGCTTAACCAAGACCCGTGGGAGATGTTAATTTCTTTTATAATAAGCCAAAACAACCGCATACCGCAAATTAAACAAGTCATCAAAAATATTTGTGAAGCTTTTGGTGAGGGATGCGCCTTCCCTACCCCGCAGCAGTTGGCAAATGCCACGGCGGAGGATTTTAGGGCGTTAAAAGTAGGGTTTAGGGATAAGTATTTGGTTGATGCGGTTGCCCATGTGCTTAGCGGCAACCTAAAAGCCCAGCGGGACAAGAGCATTGCAACGGCAGATTTGCGAGAACAATTACTTGCCGTTAAAGGTATTGGGGAAAAAGTTGCCCATTGTATTTTGCTAATGGGTTATGGCCGCCATGATAGCTTTCCCGTGGATGTGTGGGTACAGCGGGTTATGGAGCGGCTGTATTTTGACGATAAGAAAACCTCCGTTGCCAAAATACACCAATTTGCCGCAGAGCAGTGGGGCGAAAACGCCGCCTTTGCCAACCAATATCTTTTCCATTACATACGTATGAACCCATAGAGATAAGGACGACGGCAAAATCGCAGTCGTCCTTATTTATTTGGATATGCAGAAAAAATAAGCCCTGTTTCATAAAGTATAAATGGCTTTGTTGCACCGCCCACTTTACATGTGGTTGTACATAACACCCGCCCTTTGGCAAATTAATGTGTTATGTGGGAGAAGGTGCATGATGACCAAGCCACAAACCACTGCTGTTATGCCCGACACAGGCAAGCCGAAGATAAACCCGGTTCAAACCGGCCAGCCCTTGGGCAACTCCTTCCCGCCACCCTTAAAGCCGGAGGAGGAAGCTCGCTTTATCAACCTATACACCTACGGCAGCACCGCCGAAAAAAAACAAGCCAAAAACACCTTGATAGAACACAACCTGCGCCTTGTAGCCCACATTGTTAAAAAATTCCACCACCCTGATGTGGATGATTTGATTTCCATCGGCTCCATCGGCCTTATCAAGGGCATAAGCTCCTTCAAGCCCGAAAAGGGCACACGGCTTGCCACTTATGCTTCACGTTGTATAGAAAATGGTATTTATTTCCATGTGACACCCTTTTAGGAAAATGTGTGTCTTCTCGTCTTTAACGACCACGGCTTCGAGTATGCGGCGGAGGAGTTGTAGCTTGCCCTCGTAGCCGACAAGCTCCACAAGGTGTGGGAAATCAAGGATGGTTTGTTTGGCTTTCTCTATGTCGGCGATTTGGCTGTCGCTGGTTTTTTCGGTTTTTAGGATTGCGTTAAGGCGAGATTGCTTCTCGCCTTTTTCTGCGCTTAGGGATTCTATGTCTTTGTAGATGGAGGGTTTGACGCTCTCAGGGGCAGTGCGTAGGTTGCTGATTTGGCTTTGAATGTCGGCTTCGATTTGGGAAATTTGCTTGCGCAAGGTATATTGCTCTCTTTCGGTTTCTTTGGAGTTGGCTAGCAGGTCGCCTTCGGTGCTAAGTAGCTCGTCGAAAAAATCATTATCACCCAAGGTCATAATCTGCTCCATCACAAAATCGTCAAGCTCCCAGCCCTTAACATTCGGCGAACCCTCACAGCCGCTCTTTTTGCGATACTTCTTATCACACACATAACGAAAACGCAAAGACCCATCGGGATTATACCGCCCACTCTCCGCCCGAACAAACATCTTGCCGCCGCAAGCCACACAACGGACAAGCCCCGACAACAACGCCTTCGAGCTTTCCTTGGGGCGTGCCGATTTGGTGGCGATGTCGGCAACCAGCTTCTGCACCCTAATCCAATCAGCCCCGCCAATCAGCCCCCTATGCTTCCCCACAGCCACAACCCAATCCTTAATGTTGCGCTTCAAGCTGCGCTGGGTGTACTTAGGATCAAGGCTAGTCGAATCTGCGCCAATCTCCTTAAACTGCTCGGTCTTATTGTATGCCATTATGCCCCGCACGCCGTCAAAGTCCGCATCTTCCGCCCAAATGGGCACATCAAAGGACGTGAAGTAACTTTTCATATCCCCGTCCGCAATCGCATACACAGGATTCTGTAAAATATTCTTCACCGCCACCAACCTAAACTCGTTGCCATTGCTGGTCTTGTAGCCCTCGTTATTCAAAGCGGTCGCTGTGCCTGTTAGAGAACTGTTTTGTAGAAACAACTCAAAAAGCCGCCACACAGTCCGTTGCTCGGATTCAATCGGCTCCAAACGGTTCATCGTGGTCTTCCCGATTTTCTCCTTATGCGAATAAAAGCCCAGCGGACACTTCCCGCCAAGCCATCGCCCCTCTTTGGCAAGTTCGTACATATTGTCGGTAATCCGCTCGGCAATAATATCCCGCTCAAACTCCGCAATTGCCGACAACATCGAAATCATAATCTTGCCCGTCCGCGTGCTGGTGTCAAGCTCCCTATCACTCACCGACACAAAAGCAATACCCTTTTGCTCCATCTGTTGAATCAAATTCAGCAAATCCACAGTCCGCCGCGATATGCGGTCAATCTTATAACATATCACCGCCTTGATTTTGTTGCCCTCAATATCCCTCAGCATCTTTTTATACTGCGGCCTGTCGGCATAAAAGCCACTCCTACCCTCATCCTCATAAACCAAAATATCCTCGGCTGCAACCCCAAACTGCGCCTGCGCAAGGGCAATGCACCGCTCCTTTTGCATTTCAATACTCTTGCTGCTCTCAGTTATCTTCGACTTGCGGACATAGACGGCCACCTGCCTATCATCCACAGCGTTTTTTACTCTTCGTCTAGCCATCATTGCCTCCATTGAAACGCCACCTTAGTACATAAGCCATTATCCATGTGCCTTCATATGAGAGGTCGATTTTGTCAAACCCTGTGTCACAGAAAAATACTGAAACATTTTCGATAAACATCGAGGCTTCAAAAATATTGGAACTGTGGTTATCCGAGGCGGGTCGCAAATTTACCGCAGTCACTCTCTCAAAGACCATCTCGATTGGCCGGCACCATTGACTATGGAAAATCATCGTTACTTGCCTAGTGCTATCCATAGGGTGCATGGCGTTATTTTCGTCTACATAGCCACCACTTATATAATTGACTGCGAGCAATATTGAATCATGGAACGAGTATGTCTGCTTCATGATAAATTCTATATCTTGTTGTGTTTCAATGTAGTTCCATCCATCAAGCTTATAATCAAGGATTTTGTCCTCAAGCCCGCTGTCTTTCAAGGAAACCACACCGCCCCTTAACAGCTCCAACAGTATGGTTTTGTTTTCGAACACCCACGGATACCCCCAAAACTCGAAGAAGCCAATATTGCTACTCAGTAATTCCTCGAAGTCTTCCAAATGCCTGTCAACCGACCCTGACCTATGAAGCTCCCAAGCTTCCCCATCCGAATTGGGCGTAATTAAGTTTATCAAGGGAATTGGCTTTACAGGGTCACTCTTATCAAGAAAGTCAAATAATTTGAAATATGCACCATCAGCGTTAAGGACAAGCACCAATTGCTTTTCATACCAGCCGCCATTGATTTTAGCATATACTTTTGATTTGAAATAGGTATTTGTGGAACTGTCGAAAACCCTTGCTAACATGATGGTGCGCCCCTTTCTTTAGCATCACTATTTGCTATTTTATCTTTGATTCTCCAAAATGCATACAACGGCAAAATCCGCTCCGACATCTTATCCAGCGAGGTCAACACCGACTTTTCAGGCGCAAACTTCTTAACATATTGCGAAAGGGAGCGAGCATGGCTGGAGGTTTTCGCCTTGACCTCAATGGGTACGATATGCACATCATCCTGCACAATAAAATCCACCTCGGCCCGCGCAGTACCCTCCGCCGTCCAATAGTAAATATCCTGCCCGTAAGCCTTTTTCAGCTCGCAACACACAAAGTTCTCCGCTATCGCCCCCTTGAACTCCTGATAATTGTTAGTGCCATCGAAAAGCACCGCAGGAGGTAAATTCGCCATCTTGCGCAGGATGCCAATGTCGGACATATACAGCTTGAAAAATGTGTGGTTGGCGTACGCTTTCAGCGGAAATGCAGGCTTCTCAATGTTCTCGACCTTATAGACCAATCCCGCACGAACAAGCCACTCCAAAGCATCCTCCAAGTCCTTCGCCCGCCAGCTTTTCTTCACTTGACTGAAAATAAACTTGCGATTTTCCTTTGAAAGCTGGCTCGGTATCGCGTTCCAAACAGCGGACAACTTCGGAAAATACGAAACAGGTGCGTGCTTGGCAAAGTCGTTTTCATAGCTCTGGATAATTTGTGACTGGATTTTCTCAACATTTTCAATGCTCTGCGTGTCAATCCAACTCTTTAGCACCTCAGGCATCCCGCCGACCACATGGAAATCACGATAAAGTTCTTCAAGCTGCGATTTGAAAGTACGCCAAATGGGGTCGCCAAAACTGGCTTCTTTGAGGGTTTCCGCAAGCACTTGATTTTGAGCGAGCAAAAACTCATAAAAGTTCATGGGATAAAGCATCAAAAATTCAACCTTACCAACGGGGAATGATGTACCCTTGGGGATAGCGACCCCCAGCAACGACCCCGCCGCTACAACATGATACTCAGGCGCATCCTCGCAAAAATATTTAAGCGAAGACAACGCCCTGCCACACGCCTGAACCTCATCAAAGACCACAAGCGTAGTCGCAGGCTTAATATCCCGTCCATGCATCAACGACAAATCCTTAATAATCCGTCGCGGGTTCAAATCGGCCTCAAAAATATCACCAAGCCCCTTGCCCTCATCAAAATTGCAATAAACCACATCATCATAGTGAACCCGCCCAAACTCCTTGATAAGATAAGTCTTGCCACACTGCCGCACACCCTGCACAATCAGCGGCTTCTTATCCAAATTCTCTTTCCACTTAACCAAATCCACCATCAGCGTTCTTTGCATAAAAATCACCTCACCATACAGTATAACCCACCTTTTGAAATCTGTCAACAAAAATATAATGTAATTTTGCGAAATATCTCTGCAAAATTACATTATATTGATAATTTAGTTATGGCAACATTGAATCTTGCGAGCAAAGAGTGTTTGCAAATCAATGTATGTTATGATAAAATTGTACAATGCTAAAATTACATGAATTTATCACTTCAAACCCCGACTGGGAGGCGCGGCTGGCTGGGCTACCTTATCATATACTCATCAAGCGCAAGGACGATTTTGTGCTGTTCAAATATGTGCTACGGGGTACTGATGGCTCATCAGATTTGAATATCCCCATGGTGCGGGAGTGCCTAGGAATTATTCTCGATGAGAATGACGGCTATCGACCTGTTTGTGTGCCATTTTTTAAGTTTGGCAATTATGGCGAGTAACAGGTCAATATTTGAGTTATCAGTTTGTACTCCTTTGGTGCAGCTACCAAACAATATGACAGCTTCGACATCATCTATGTCCACAATTATTGGCATGAGGCTGTCAATAGTATCAATAAAAGACGTGGGAAGATGTTGGATTCGCCCTCGATAGTATTTTTGCATTGCCTCACTCCTTCATTGTGTAGGAAAAGCAGGAAAAGCTGAAGGGAGTCAAAAGTCCACCCATCCTAAATGAGTGCGGGGGTCTACGCAACTAGCATCACACTGGAATTTGCTCATTGCGGATTTTCTCTCTTATCCCCATGATTTTCTTAAAATGAGTTTGTGACAAGCCGCGCGAGCCTGTGCAATACTCTGCGGCAAGTTGCAAGAGCTGCGCTTCACCACTAGTTATCACGCCTTGTTGCTTAGCAACCTCGCAAAGCTCAATCCAATATTCAGTACCCAAGCTGAATATTTCAACTTCTAGCGATATTCCATCATCGAAGCGTTGTTCCTTTTTTGCTGTTTTCTTTTCATCTCGAACAACATCCTTGCTTACCAAGAACGCCTTTGTCGAAGCACTTAGTTCAATTTGCAGCTTCTTCACCTGCTCCCAGCATTCTGTCTTTTTGCAAAACGTTTCTACGTTGCCTATATTTGGTTGAAAGAACACGTCTCTTACTATGAAAGCAATATCGATTATATCATCAACTAAAAAGTTTGGCAACTCTTGCTTGTCCCATATTTGGCGATAATTCATACACAATCCCAAGTTTTGAACTTCAAACATTAATTTAGAAAATGTGTAAGTTACGGTTTGAATAAGGTATCCATTACGCTCTTTATATCGGTCTTCTTTGAGTATTGCTTTTCGTGTGGCTGTAAACATAATGGCTTTTGCAACTAAATCACGGAAATAGGACTCATTAAACGTAGAGGGATCTGCTTTCCACTGTTTCTGCATTTCTGTTTGGAAACGAACGGAGTTCACCTCACCACCCCATGCAACATTATAAGGCAACATTTCTGCAGAGTTTATGTATCTCGCCAAATCCTTTTTATCGAAGCGCTGTTTGCTTGGGTTTATTCTTTCGTATGTGGCACGCTCGCCTCGTGTCATCTTCATTTTTGGTTGTTCATACTGACCACGCGAACGCTCAAAAAACCAAATCGTTTGATACGGCAGCCCTCTTGATGCTGGGGCAAAAAGCTTACGCGAGAACTCCTCAATTCGCAAATAAAATGGGTGATTTGAAACCAAATCTGCTGCGGTAACCTTGTTTTGGCTATTCGCATACTGCGATGTTTTTCTTACGAATTCATCGCCAATTTCTCCGTCATCAAGTGTGATCGTTAGCTTCATTTGTACGAAAATCCCATCCAGCGGAGCGTTGTCTTTGATGCTCGCCGAAGCTAACGAGGCGGTTGTTTGCCCGCCATTGATTATTTGAAAGTCAGTGAATGACGTTATGCAATTCCCTGCCCCGAACACATCCTTGATAACAACGCTCTTAGCCGTAGCGGAGATACCATTGTTATACGAAAAGAAGTTTTCGCGCTCATTCAGGATCGTTTGACGAATGCCCTTATTTACCCCTCCACGTAGCTGCAGAAAAGATCTCACATTTCTTTCTAATAAACGTGGGCCGAATTTCTTGTATATGTTTGACAAAAACTCCCCAGGAACTACCGCAAGATAAGCTTCGTACTGTCCAGCACCAACGTCGGCACGAATACAAGGTATGCCATTGATTCCAAAGTCAGCAACATCTATTACTACGTCTTCTTTTTCTGAGGTTGCAAGCTGTGCATTGTAGATTTTTTCGATATCAATAACATCTAATTCAACTTTATACGTCTTCCCTTGAATTTCAATCTCTTCAAGCTCAATACTCTTTACGCGCCTACTGAGCTGGTTAGTGCTAATGATGAACAGCTGAATTTTATGTACCGATGATAAGTTACGCTTTATGTCGAGCCCCAGTTGCACGGCAGGGTTAGATTGCTCCCCGTTAGCAAAATATCCTTTTGCGGCGTTCTCTACAAAATTAGTCATCTGTGCGCTGCTAGCTTGTATAGATGTATTTGTAATGTTTTCTATGTCTGCGGCATTAAAATCAGCATATAGAAGGTTTATCGTGTTTGTTGAAATTTCAAGCGAGCCAGCATGGATGTGCATAGACTTGAATGCACGCGTACCTTGCGCCACAGAAAACTGACAATGGTCAATAGACGAAAGGAGCGACCAATCACTTATCATGATGTCTACAACCAAATCAATAAACACTTCATAAGGGTAACGCTCTTCTTCTATCGCTGTCGCCTTGATTTGGTTTAAGTAGTACTCCCTGTATTCCAGTAAATACATAGATTACTCCTCCTTGAAGCGTGACAGCGAGTTGATGATAAGTTCGTAACTAACTTTGCATATCTCATTGTGTTTTATATCGTCATCAGTAAGACGTGGAAATGAATCTCCTACCAAGTAAGGCTGGACTGAGAGGACATTAAATTTCTCGGAACAACATTCATCTGACAAATTGATGCCATATGCTAGGATTTTATTTAAGAAAGCTTCTTTGGTTTCTTCGAGGACGATGTTAACGAGTATCGAATTAAACAACTCCCCTATGCTTGATTTCCCATTGCTAAACGCAGGCTGCATGGTTTCAAGCTTAATAACTATTAGATGGCCGACAATTTCGGAGGCAAGCTGAGAAAGCGACGAAATTTTAACACTTACTGCCGAAGGTGAAACCACTTTGACTTCATACCATGTTGAGTCTATCGAAAAATCTTTTGGCACGCCATCCGAACCGCCCCAAGAATTAACAGCATTATCTGCTCCATATTTGTCAACAAGGACGGTGTCAAGGAAGTAGAGCTCACCAAATAGCCCTTTGATCAGCTCAGTCGATACAGCGGCACCACTTTTTTTGAACATCGACTTCCAAATATGAAATCGGTTCTTCAAGTGGACAAGAGCCGTTTTTTCACTTTCCAAGCCCGTGATGGCGCTAACCAGGTCGCCACAAAACGAGTAAAATACCTGACTCGCCGTGGACTCGAGTAAGTCAAAGTTTGTCCAATAGATATTCGCTGTTTCTTTTCCTTGCATAACCTTCAAAAGCCTCGTAGAATCCATTTTGGGAGGCGCAATGGATGAAACGAAAGAAAGTCGGAGATTTCCGCTATCGTTCATCCCGTAGTACACTTTTAAAACCGAATTTGCATCAACCAATTTTTGTGAACCTGCTTCGCTAGAAAAAGCTTCAAACAGTTCCTTGCCAATTTTATTCATCTTCAAGCTCCTCCTCTTCAAATTCATCATGTAAATCTAAATTATCTAGCATAATCAAATTCGCTCGATAGCTAAGCTTGACCTTTGCTTCTTTGACTGGAAATCCCACTGCAAAACCAACGAGCAAATCTGAGCCAAATGCCTCCTTAATAGCTACGTACTTATCTCTCTCGGAAGGGTCTTTGCTATCTGTTTTTAGGTCGATATAATATATTGCAAGCAAAGGTCTTTCCCGAAGTTTTAACCAATCAGTAGCAGCCAATTGCTTTGGCACTGCCTTTCCGGGGCGGATTTTTTTATTGGACAAAATCTCCTGCTGCCTACTTTTCGTGATGTTCACGCCGCTGTTAAAAATTCCAGGGTCAACAATCCTGTTGTTTTGGCCGCCCATTCGGATGTAGTTTTCACTAGAATCGCCCAAACGAAAGGTGCGTTCGGTTGCATTGAGCTCCTCACCTTCGAAGGGAATAAGCCTCTTTGATTCACCAGTAGCGATAACGATATCCCACTCAAGAAACAGCTTGCTTTGCTCAGTATATTGAGACAGGCTGTCACAATCAAAGTTTTGATTGATGCCTCTCCCGCTTGGAATTGCAATATTCTTAATAAATTTGGCAATATCTGTTTGTGGTACACCGCGCAACATAAATCTTGCTTGTGAACCTTCAACACTTTGTATGCTCTCAAACACTAACCCTTTTTTTGTTTTGCGACAAAATAAAGTCATTAACAAGCTCTAAGTTCCTTTTGTTCTTTTGCGCACTTTTGAATAACTTAGATGTATCAGAATAAACGCCGCCATAATTGACGTAACGCTCAAGAACCTGTGTGCGCCGCATTTTATTTCTTGCTGTTACAAGGAGAGATGTTTTAAGTGCGGTCGGCGACTCCTTAACCATAAGGCCAAAATTCCTAGGTTTTTTGCCCTGAAGCTCCATTTCACGAAATTGCTCCTTCATATCTCTAATCGCATCTAACACCGAATGAAAATAGCCTATGCTTGCTTGTGAAAGGTAAACACGGCACAAATCATCATAACGTGGGCGATATCCAAACCAACGGCACATTTGTAAGAGCGTGTCATACGCCGACGCATTGCGACTGTAATAGCTAACACAAAGACCTTCAAGCGTTAAGCCGCGCGACAACACAAAGCCACCGATAACGATTACCCTCGCGCCCTTTTCAGCATGGGCAGTGTAATCAAAGCGCAAATCGCCACTGTAACGATTATTTATGATTGCGATTTCAAACATCCTTATTTCTTGATATAAACCTTTTTGTATATCAACCCAAGAAAATTCATCTCGAATTGGCGCATAAAAATCAATTCCACTTGCATCCCCAAGCAGGTATAAGCTATGAAGTTTGTTCATTTCCGCATTTTTGATAAACTCGACTTCGGCCTTGTAAGCGTCCTGCTCAATAATATCATGCAATATACCTATATACGCCTTTATCGCATCGCTCACACTTTCTTGTGGGTCATTCAAGGCAGTGACGTTAACCATCATTGAGCGGTGTTTATGCCCGTCTTTCCGCAACGTACGAATAACATTGTTTAATAAAAATGTTAGTATGGCTTCCTTTAGGCTTTCGGGAAGCTTGGTCACGATATAGTCCTTCTTGTGTCTAACCGGAACGAAGTTTAGCTCTTCCGTGCTCAGTATACGGATAACAGCAGGCAAGTCATCGTTATCACTCGGGAATACCCTTTCGCTTCCGAAATATGTACTAGGCGCATTAAGTTGAATGATAAAGTCATGCGGAAACAAATCCTGGTCATCTTCGCTTGTGTCGTAAGGGTTGATAAAAATGTTCGCGAAAGGTGTAGCTGTAAATCCAATGTATGAAGCAATCGGGAACTTATTGTAAATGTCACGAATCCTACGATTCACGGCAGAGGGGTCATAATCAGTCTTTTTGGTATTCGGGGAAGCGTTATCCGCCTCGTCATCAATTATGAGGATGCTGTCGCCCGAAATGTTCTCTCCTGGCTGTAGCCACTCGTAAACACTTTTGAGAATTGCTGCATTCTTCTTGACGACCAAAATAACGGGCTTGTTAAGGTCAGTTGCCTTGTAGTTAGAGTTTTTCTGTATGAATTTTTTGAAGTCCCAATCTGTGTTCGTCATCGGAACTGCATAGTGCTGACATTCGGCATCGCCAACGCCTATGTATTCAGTGAGGCCACCAATGGTATTGCTATATGCCCCGATAAATCCAAAATCAACGCGGTTCTGAGTCTGCTTGCGCAAAGAATTGGTTAAGCCTGCAAGCAACACAACAACACGATACCCATAGTCGCACGCCATATTTATCAGGCCTAAGTAGTTGGCTGTTTTTCCCGCCTGAACATCGCCCATGACCATCCCGCGTTTTTTCGATTCGAGGGACTCTTCATTTCCTTTTGGGTCTGCACAACGTGAAAGCGTCTTTTCGCAGCTAAGTTTGAGCTTCGCTATAGCATCACTTTCCCAGCCCTCTTCACGAAGATAAGCGCGATAGCGCTCAAAGTAAGGGATAGGCACGTTGTTTTGAGATGTAAACCAAAGGTCACTGCTCGGGTCGTCTACAATAACATTAGGCTCAAATGATTTAATTCCGACATTCCTTTGATAGCGATCCACAACTTCATTAAGCATTCGCTCAAAAGCACTATCAGCCTTGTCAATGCGCATTACAATAGTCAAAAGAATTTCCGCTTGTGAAACAAGCTCCTGACGCGAAACGGGCTTCTTTTCAAAAATGGTGTGAAGAATATCCTCCACTTTTGCAATAATCGCATTATCCATCTCCGAGCAACCTCCTTGATATGCACTCACCATTTTCCCTAAGTGCGCTGTATGCCTCTGATGAAAGCAACTTCCCAAGTAAATCTGCTTTATCGCTTGGTCCTGTCATCAATAAGATATCAGATAGTTCGCCTATAAGCTGCTCGGCGTCCAAAATGTTGCCCCTGTCGGAAATTTTAACATCATTATCTATGTGATCATTCCACAAAGAGTGTTTTGGCAGCGAGGTTTCGATTTGAGATAGTAAAATCTCAAGAAGCCGAGCCTCGCCTTTTCCCGCATTTCCAAAAAGCTCAACCACAAGTGGGTTATCTCTATTTATGCTATACAAAGCAGTTTTCTCATTCATGTTAACCGTGCGAACCCATACTGGATTTTCGACTAGCTGTTCCCTAATACCGGGAAATCGCACCGTTTTTTTACTGCGAACAGATGAATCTCGAACTGAAGCCCTAAGTTCTTCGCGTATAACATCGGGGATTCGTGCAGAGGACTTTTTCACATCAAGCATCCAAATTGAGTCTAATATAGATGGCACATCCACTTGGATGCGCGCAAGTTTATTTTGCTCGCTCTTAAGACCCATACGAAACCAGCTACCCCATGAAATTAGCCGTTTGTTTCGATACAAATAAAAACCTTGGTCATCGTGAATGCTTTTCGGGTATCCCAAAAGTGCCTTTTCGTCATCCGTAATCGTGTTCCAAAACGGAAGGGTGTATGGCGTGACAACGATGTAATGGTCTTTGACTTTCAAGTGCTCAGTGTGTCCTGTTTGTTGTCTTGGAGCCGAACCACGCAAAAATGGGTCGCGCTGCTCAATTCGACGAAAATTAAAATATATTTCATGCGTTGAATAAAAGCGGTGAAATACTAATTCAACGTGCTTTTTCGCCTCGGCGACCATATTACGGAAGGTATCCTCGAATCTCTTTGAGTGACCTTCTATTTTATCAAAATCTTGCCAAATTACCAACGTGCCCGATTCGTATTCACGTAATTTATCTATATTGGGCAATTCAAGGATTTCTTCATCGCTCAAAACGCACAAAAGCCACTCATCTTCATCTTCAATCAGATTCAAATCAAATGCAATGGCATTAATAGAGCCGGCCAGCTTGCTTGCAACCATAAAAACACGGCATTGCGAAAGAGAGGCCGCCTTTAGCCCTAAGCCAAAGCGCCCTAGCTCTATTTCGCAATCCGCTCGCCCTTCTCGGTTAGATCCCATTAACATCGCATTTTCTAGCTCGTCATAACTCATGCCAAATCCATTGTCAAGAAATCCCACATACGGATTGTCACCAGAAGCTTCGGTTATTACATCAACACGAGTTGCTTTTGCAGGTATGCAGTTATCAATAATGTCGGCAACAGCCGTCGAGAAACTATACCCTATTGCACGAATTCCTGTTATCAGCGTTTTGGCGGGCGGCTCCTTAGTGATTCTCCTCGCCATTATGAATCACCTCCCAGGCTATCAGGCTTAGTGATTTTTTCAACATTGTATCGACCAACGAACATATTCCGAAAAATCTCAGTCAACACATTCACCACTATTGAGTTGCCAATAAGTCTGTTCATGCGCCTATAAGTGAGTTCTAGATGAATTGTCCGCTCATACTCTTCCTCGGTAAACCCCATAAATAGGAAAGCTTCACGAGTAGTCAGTCGCCTGAAAGTGTTCCCAAGAGCTCCCTCATATTCAAAGAGTGCCGCCGTATGTGTCCTGTCCATATTGCAGGTGATGGTTTTGATGGTTGTATTGGCATCTGCAACCATGCCATTTTTGTTCCACATGACCAAACGAGAAGGCGTTGCGTTAAGTTGTGCGATATTAGCTTCATTGCGCAACACCTCGCGATCATAGTTTAACCTTATAAACTGAGTGGCATCAAATTCTCTACTTTTCTTAGAGTGGTGTATAGTTTTTGAGATTTGTAAAGGGCGCTTACCTAGTTTACTGACGACAAAAACACGAACTCTGTCTTGCGGTATTCCGAAATCCAAGGCGTTGAGGAGCATATGTGAATCATTTGCGTATCCAATTGACTCAAGGAAACTTAAAAAAGCTCCCAAGTCCTCCTTGAATGTATCGCTCAGGATAACTCTGACGTTTTCCATTAAAAGGTATTTTGGTAGCTTATCAAGTGCCTGAAGCTCTTTTAATATCCTCTCTATCTCCCACAGGAGAGACGAGCGGGTGCCAGAACCTTTCTTCATGCCATGTCCGTTTCCGCCAGTTGACAAATCTTGGCACGGAAAGCTATATACAAGCAAATCGCATTTAGGCATACTCAATCCAGTCAATTGAGCTATTGAACCAAAATTATTGCTTCTCTTGTTGGCTATGTAAAGACGCTCTATCATTTCAGGGCTTAGAGTCTTTAGGTTCGTTTTAGTTGTGGAGTCACGACTAAACTCGAATTGAGATAAATATGCCAATTGGGCATCATAGTCAGGAAGCCCAGTGAAGCTTTCACCAAAATTATGAATAGCATCATAACAAATAACGGCATCAATCATCCATTCGCTAATGCCAACAACTTTATAGTTCGCTCCAAGCCTTTTTAGCGCTGTCGCTTGCGAGCCAATGCCAGCAAACGCTTCAAAAATTCGCAAAGGACGTGATGACACGCACTCCCTCCTTCCTCGTATAATTCTAGTACGCTAAACACCAAATATGTTTTTCTTCCCTTAATGCTCGAAAATCCGACATATACAGTATACAACAGGCTGCAAAAAAGTGCAAGGAGTTTTTGGCAGTGTCTCTGCTGAAAACCAATCGGTTTGTTGCCTTTGAATTAGGGTATAATGGATTTTGATGGTTATTCTAGCATCTCCGATGCAGAATAAACACTTAAAATCCCGCGCACGCCGAAAACTTCACCAAAATGTAACCTGAATGTCATGGTTTTCTTATCGACGACTGCGAGGGGCGCAACAATTATGGATAGTCGCTATGGATGATTATTGCGTATGACTATTGGTGACTCTTGTGGTGTCGGATACTCCAAGATAACATAGAACATCATAAAATCAAAGAAAAAGCACAATCAAAAAAGATTATTGGACCTTATTAACAAAATTATCCATCTGTGATATAATTACCGTACTTTATTTAGATTACAAATAACCAATCGGATTACAAAGTTGCCGTCAACGCAATGAGCCTATGCTTAAACTAGATAGGGGGGCGCAAAGGTGGTTTGGGATTGTGAAGGCTTCGCATCTTTAAGCGTAGCAAGACGTGATGCAGGGGTCTGTTTTTGTTGACCTCTAACGGTAATGGAATTGAATAGCAACTCTGCCCTGTTTGGGTAGAATATGTAAAGGACTGAATACGAGCTTTTTTGCTTGTTATTGGTCCTTTTTCGTTGTTTTGGAATGGATTTAGTGACACAAACAGGACTTTCAAATGCTTCTGTAATATCCGCTAGTATCGTCGCCTGTTCGTAGCACTAATAAATAGCAAAGATTGGGTCACATCGCCTAATTTGGCGATGTGTGGTGATGCCCTCACTTCGGTGTAAAACTCACCCATCACCGGGTAGATGTAAAAAGCCCGTGCCTTATGGCCTTAACTGTGCCACAGCACCACTCATTCAAGACCGAAAGGGGTATTTTTGTATGCCAAAAAATAAGTCATTGTTTAGCCAAGTAAAATATGCGCTTGGAGAAAAGAAGCGTTTTGGGGAATCAAAGCACCGCGCCAAACAACATGATGGAATTTCAGGCGGGATTTATTCACATAACACCTTCAAGAACTACCTCGCCATCGGTTGTAGGTTTGCAAAATGGGCGAAGGAGGAGTTTGGGGTTCCAAGCACGACCTCATGTGGATGCATATTTACAGCACCACATTGACAACGGGTATAGCGCGAGCACTCAAAAGACGATTGCGAGTGCGTTAGCGAAATTATACGATTGCTCCACCAAAGACTTTATCCCCACGCAAACCCGCCATCGTGCCAACATCACCAAAAGTCGCAAAAGCAAAGCTAAGTTTTCGGAAGCGTGCAATCAGGATTTCGTTGATTTTTGCAGAGCGACAGGACTTAGGCGAGACTCGATTGCGAACTTAAAGCCCGAAAAACTGCATTATAATAAATCCACGAACCAACACATGATTGTGGGTATGAAAGGCAAGGGCGGGCGATTGATTGAGGCACCTATCCTATGCGATAAGGCAGTGGAGCGCATCAAGAACACACCCGCAGGCCAGCTCGTCTGGCCAAAAGCTCCATCACGAGCAGATATTCATTCGTATCGAGCGGATTATTGCAAGCGCATATATGAGATGCACGCTCGACCGATTGACCAAATCCCAAAGAGTGAGCGGTATTACTGTCGCAGCGACCTCAAAGGGGTTGTTTATGACAAGCGGGCGATGGCTGTGGCATCAAGGGCATTGGGTCATAACAGGATTAGTGTGATTGCTGGGCATTATTTGCACAGCATGGGATGACATAATGACAAACAGTTGAGGAGTATTATTAACAATGTTTTGATTTGATTTTAAGGGGGTTCGATGTTCAAAGAAGCTGTAATTTATTACCCAACCAACCCGCAAGCTTTGGCGCAGCTCCACAAGGATTTGGTCGACTTTCGGCGAGCGACGGTTGTTAGGTATGTGAAGTCGTTAAATCTGAACAAGCACCATATCGAGGCACTTTATGCAAGTCTACGAGAAGACAAAACGCTCACCTCGCCGCAGGGGTGAGCGTTTTCGTTTATAGTAATCCCAGTGATTTGAATTTCTTCCACATTTCACGGGTCACTGTGGTTTTGCCGCTCTCCCAACGCTCGACAGCACGGCGGCCCATGCCCAACAATTCGGCAAGTTCACGCTGGAACAAACTATGCTCCGTGCGTATTTTTCTGACCTTTACACAGTATGGATAATTTAGGAAATTATAGTAATCATCATAGAGCTTGTCCGCTTCAATGTCCAACGCCTCCGCAATTTTGCTCAAAACCTCTAAAGATGGCTCAGAAACACCGTTTTCATAGTCAAAGATGGTATACCGACTTAGCCCCGCCTTCTCAGCCAACAAGTGGCTAAACAGGTACCTTTTCCGTCTATAATAGAGGATTTTTTCTCCAATTGAGGAATTATCTGGCAACATATCACAAACATGATGATACAGGACTTTCCCCGCAATTTCGACCTTCGGAGGTGCGTCGCATAACGATAAATAGCAAATGAAATACGCATGTATTTACGTGCAAATAAGAAGCATAATGCGGTTGTATCCTTGCAGGATTCTATGAGCAGTGATAGGGAGGGCAACAGCATTACTTTGGAGGATAAGCTGCCTGATGATGGGGAGAATTTGGCGGATATTGTAGCTTTGCGGATGCAGGTGGGGGATTTATATGATGCCATGGGGGTGCTGGATAAAAGGGAGAGGGAGATTGTGCTAATGCGGTACGGGCTGGCGGGGCTTTCGGAAGTGACCCAAAGGGAGATTGGGTATATACTGGGCATTAGCCGCAGTTATGTTTCACGTATCGAAAAGCGGGCTTTGGCTAAGCTTTTTTGCAGGCTGGGGAAGGTTTGATGGGTTAATGTTGCAGGCAAACAAGCAACAGGGTAACAGCAAAGCGGGTACTTCGTGTAGAAGGTATCCGCTTTGTCTGTTCGTGGGTAATGCGTATTGTTAAAAAGAATAGAGGTTATTAAATGCCTATCTTGCATACTGATTCTTCATCAATAACACGCCCATCCTCCGCAAAGCCATATGAAGCAAAGGTTCTTTTTGATGCGGTATTTTCGGGCACATAGGACGAAAAACACCAATTCGCATCACCGAGATATTTTGATTTCACTTTTTCCATTGCAAGACGAAGGACTTCTTTGCCAAGCCCCTTGCCTTGAAATTCCTTGTCCACAAAAATCCGCATAAGATAATAATATGGCTCATCGTAGTAAGCTTCAAATCCAACATTATTATCAGGGTACACATAGGCAATCATCACAAGCCCGAACATCTCGCCGTTTTTGTAGACTGCATATGGGTTAACTCGGCTACCCTCGCTATTTTCAGCGGCTTTTTTGTTTATATCATATGCTTCTGCCAAGCTCACTGAATTTGGCGCAACAAAATCATACTGCTCTTCTGTAACGCTCAAATGCATACATTCCACCATTTCTTCATCTAAAATGGATATTGGTTTTAGTTCAATCATAATCAAATCCTCCATTATATCGCAAAGCGAACGATAATATCTTTGCACTCATCATCGCCTATGGGCGACCAATCAAGGTCAGTTTTTACAAAGCCAAGGCTTTCAAAAAGCTCTGCCATGTCCTCATCGTCGGGATGATATGTGGCAAAAACAGCCGCAGCCTCCCCAAAGGGCCTCATGCGAATTTCGTCCAGCAAGATTGTGACAGCCGACTTTTCATATCCCAAGCCCACGGAATCCCTATCAACCGTAAAGGGCAGTATGCGATAGCAAGGCTCTTTGTAAACAGGGGAGTTGGTAAAATAAGTGTAGACAATAAGCCCAACCATTTTGCCCCCAGCATAAATAGCGCAGCTCTCCCGCACCCTTAGGTTTCTGCGGTTATGCTCAAAAGTATCTGCCAGAATTATTGCGTTAGATGCCACATAATCCTCCCGCTCTTTCGGAACGGTGAGGGCTATACAATCTTTCATTTCTTTGTCCAGCAGTGTGATTTTTTTAAGTTCCATCATACTAATATCTCCTCGTGATTTTTTGCTTTGTCATTGCGCTCTTGACAGATATGCCACCGCTGTCATTTATACTCAAACAGCCCCAAAACAGTATCACTAAACTTGTCTTTTTATCCGATTTACTGCGTCCCAAGAACCCGCACATACCTCTGGGTATGCACGGAACCTCGCTCCTTGCAATCGAATAAAAATCCTGCGTTTTC
>Ga0131853_10000846_pt1 | contig 54974 bp, 50 predicted proteins | sample TergutLab28metaG_FD_92764 | JGI IMG/M metagenome (GOLD analysis project Ga0131853, IMG submission 92764) | Labiotermes labralis P1 segment gut microbial communities from Petit-Saut dam, French Guiana - Lab288 P1 (version 2) (version 2) | ecosystem: Host-associated > Arthropoda: Insects >...
TATAACAAAGACAGACCACATTCTGCCAATGATTTTCTTCCACCTAATGAGAAGGAGAAGGGATTTGGTGGTGAATGATAAATTATTTTACGAAATTGTGTCTACTTTATTGACTATAGTCCAATTACCTCAATGTTGATGAAGATTTCTTTTACATCTGCCAAGAGTGCTTTAATTGCATTGCTTGGGTTATCTTCCATAAGAATGAAAGCCTTTTTGTTGCCGTTTTGGTATGTTCCTATCACTACATACTTGTTCATACTGTGATACCCTCCTTCAATAATTTTCATTATCATCATTTTTAACTTGTTCATCAGATGCGTTCAAGGATTTGTGCCAGTCGATGAAAGGCTCGAAGTGCATTTTTTCCGCTTGTTGAGGAACTTTTGTTGCTTCTTCTAAATCCTTGAAATATCCAAGGATATACGTTCTTCCCCTAAATGCAATCCCTGCTACCCATCTGTTGGCTCGTTTGTCGTACCATACTCCTTTAACTCCGCTTGTGTTGTTTTTATTGATTGTTTTGCTTCGGATTCCATAAACATTCGAGCCACCGTAAAATGGACTACCTTTATTTTCTTTATCCGAACGGCTTTTGATATAGTTTTGTTTTAGGCAACCGCAGCTTTTCTTCCCACCCCTCTGTAATAGATTTCCAGTCACCTCGGTAATATTTCCACAATCACACTTTGCCCGCCATGTTACACGGTTTAATCGTGCGTTTTCATCATCACTAATTACTTGTTCAATGATTACCAAGCTACCGAACCGCATCCCAGTATAGTCCTTAGTGCATGATTTTCCATTTCTTGCAACGCTTTCCTTGTGTAAACAACCGCAACTTTTCGTTTTCCCGCTTTTCACCAAGCGAACGGTTGTAATCTTCTCGTTCCCACAATCGCACTTAAACTTCCAAAGTGGATTTTTAACTTTACGTTTTATGCCGTCTATGCGATAGCCCGCACTCTCAACTGCGACCAAACGTCCAAAGCGCTTTCCTCCAATGTGGCTAAAATTTCATTTCATTTGTATATCTACTGCCTGTCCTCCTCCTGCTCTGTTTTTAGCGACCGTAGCCGCTTTGGTAATGAGTTGCCCTGTTGCAATGCGAAAACCGCTAACTTTTCCTTGAAAAAGGGCATAAAAAAATAGGACTAAGTTCGTGAAACCCGCATATTTACTGGGTTTACTTACTTAGTCCTATTATAACGCAGTCATTTATGGTAAAATTGCGCCACATCCCGTTAAGATGGTTCATTTGCTCTTCATTACTAAAATGTATCCATTGCTCCGCCAGTTCCGGTCGGTTGATGGTAAAGGGTTCGTTAAGGTCAAAGCTGGGAACATTTGCCATTGCCAAAATTTCTCCTGTTTGTGGGTTCATAACAATTATTGCGCCACGAATTGCCTGTTTTGCCTCCACTGCCTTTTCAATGGTTTGCTGGGCAAACTGCTGTACGACGGAATCCAGTGTGGTTACTAAATTAAACCCATCTACGGGGTCAATGCGGATGGTTTTGCTATCCGCAAATTCCCGCCCTCGGGCATCGGTTTCCGTTAAAATTTTGCCACGTTGCCCTGCCAAGAAGCCGTCAAATTTAGCTTCCAACCCTATAATGCCTTGGTTGTCAATACCTACAAAGCCAATTACTTGCGCTGCAAGGTCGTTAAACGGATATACTCTTTCCACATCTTCGTCAATTATAATGCCGGGTATAGCTAACCTGCGTAATTCCTCAGCAATTTCGGGGTCCACATGGCTCTGGATGCGCTCCAAAGCCACCCTGCGCCCCACTTTTTCCCGCACTAAGTCCAAATCCATATCAATGGCAGTTGCCAGTGTGGTTGCTACCAGCTCTGCATCTTCTACCTGCGCCCTGATAACGCTTACAGTGGCCACTGTACGGGTTACGGCAAGCCCTACCCCGTTACGGTCGTAAATATTACCACGGTCGGGTCGTATAAGCCTATCACGGGTATGCTGTTCATAAGCCCTTGCTTGAAGTATATCCCCCTGCACCGCCTGTATGTAAAATATGCGTATGCCCAGTATCATCAGCATTGCAACCATCACGCTACCCATTAATAAAATTTTTTTTCGCATAACCATTGTTGGCCGCTGTCCTTGCTTGCCCATAAAATCACCTCTTACACCATCTTACGAAAGCTTGTTGCCCAATATTCCGCATGTTTGACAAAGTCGGCATGCTGTGCTATAATTTTCAGACAAGCATAGAAGGGGCTGAGCCATATTGAAAATTGAACGGCATTTTACCAAAAACACCGCAAACAAAGCGGTGCATGATTTTTTTGAATGGAAAAAAGTAGACGTAGTGTTAAAAAACCACAGCACAGGGGAAACAATACTGGAAATGAAAAATTTGGAATTTCCCCAAAGCTACTCCCAAAACGCTTGCGACATTGTTGCCAGCAAATTTTTCCGTAAAAGCGGTGTTCCCGGGACGGGGCATGAAGTTTCCATAAAACAAACCGTAGGCCGTATGGTTGATTTCTGGGTGGCTTCCATGTTAGATGGGGGCATTATAAATCCGGATCAAGAGCAGATTGTGAAAGACGAACTTACCTTTATGTTGATAGACCAGCGTTTTGCCCCCAACAGCCCCCAATGGTTTAATACCGGGCTGGATTTAGCATATGGCATTAAGGGCAGAAGTAATGGACATTTTTATTTTGATTTGGAAAGGGGCGAGGTGGTAGAATCTGATAATTCTTACACCCGCACCCAGGGCTCGGCTTGTTTTATCATAAGCATCGAAGATTCGCTGGTAGGTGACAAATCCCTAACAGATACATTGGTAACAGAAAGCCGTTTGTTTAAGTACGGCTCGGGGGTTGGCTCTAATTTAAGTAAAATACGTGCTAAAAACGAGAAGTTGTCAGGGGGCGGCAAGTCATCAGGCTTATTAAGCTTCCTTAAAGTGTTGGATAAAAATGCAGGTGCAATAAAATCCGGCGGCACAACCCGCCGTGCCGCCAAAATGAATGTGTTAGATATGAACCATCCAGAAATTTTGGATTACGTACGCTGGAAGGCTCGTGAGGAAGACAAGGTTGCGGTTTTAGGTGCAGCAGGTTATGACATGGGTATTGACGGTGAGGCTTATGATACGGTGAGTGGGCAAAACGTCAACAACTCCGTGCGTATCCCTGATGGTTTTATGAAACAATTGTTGGAAAGTGGCAATAAGGAATGGCAAACCCATGGCAGGATTGATGAAAGTATAAACAAAACAACCACTGTGGATGAACTGTGGACTGCCATAGCGGAAGCTGCCCACCGTTGCGGAGATCCCGGCGTGCAGTTTGAAAACACCATAAACGCTGCCCACACCTGCCCTGCCGGTGAAGATGGGCAAACGGGAGCATACTACAACCAAATAAACGCATCAAACCCGTGCAGTGAGTATTTTTTCCTTGATGACACAGCTTGCAACCTTGCCAGCATTAATGTGCTTAAATTTTATGATGACAAAACAGGTAAATTTGACATAGATAGCTACTGCCATGCCATCGGCATGATACAGCTGGTACTGGAAGCCACCATCCACTGGGGACAGTTCCCCACCGCAGATATTGCACGCAAATCCCACAAATTCCGCACAACAGGGCTTGGGCTTACCAATATGGGTGCATTATTTATGGCAATGGGCTTGCCTTATGATTCGGATAAGGCAAGGAATCTTGGGGCGGCACTGTGCAGCATTTTAACAGGGCAAAGCTACTATGCATCCGCTAAAATGGCTGAAAAGGTTGGGGCTTTTGAGTGCTATGAAATAAATAAAAAGCCCATGATTGGCGTACTTAAAAACCAAGCAAAAGCAGCAGAAGTTTTAGGTGATTTTGATGCGGCAAAGACTGCTGTTAAATGCTGGGAAAATGCCATTAAGGCCGGTGAAAAACATGGTTTTCGTAATGCACAAGTTACTTGCCTTGCACCAACAGGTACAATTGCATTTGCCATGGACTGTGACTCCACCTCATCTGAGCCGTTTTTTAGCCATATCGCCTATAAAAAGCTGGTGGGCGGCGGGGTTATCACCACATTTAACCAGGTTATCGCCACAAGCTTAAAAACCTTGGACTATAACCCCCAACAAATAGAGGATATTTTGAATTACATAGTGGATGGCGATGGCAAAATCGAAGGCGCACCCCATTTAAGCGACGAACATTTGCCTGTGTTTGACACAGCAAGCAAATGCGGCAGCGGTGTACGCTATATCAGCCCGGAGGCTCATGTTAAAATGGTTGGTGCACTAAGTCCTCATTTGTCAGGCGGCATATCCAAAACTGTTAATTTGCCATCTGATGCCACCGTACAGGATATTAAGGATATTTATGAGCTTTCTTGGAAATCGGGCGTTAAAGCAATTACGGTTTATCGTGATGGTTGCAAAGGTGCGCAACCCCTAAGTGCATCCAAATCTAGTGATGTTGCTGAAAAACAGGCGTCCAAAAGCCCCTTTGCTGTGCGGGAAAAAATGCCTGATGAGCCAAAAGCACTAAAAAACCGTGTTGTTATTGGCGGCCACACCCTGCACATAACCCGTGCTTTTTATGATGATGGGAGGCTTGGCGAGGTATTTGTAACCGCCGGAAAGCAAGGCAATACCGCAACAGGACTTATTGGCGTGTTAAGCAAGGTTATTTCCAAATCCTTACAATACGGCGTTCCTGCTGAGGTTATATCCGCCATGTTGCGTAGCCATGATTTTGCACCAAATGGCATGGTGCAGGGCCACGCCAATATCAAAATGGCAAATTCCATATCTGACCTTATCAGCAAATTTATTGATATTTCCGTGGGCAATTACAACTTTGTACAAATACGCCCCGACGAGTATGCACCATGCGAAAAAACCGCCGAAACCAGCCTGGTGTACGGCGAAACCTGCCATTATTGCGGCAGTGATAAAATGGTAAAAACAGGTACGTGCCTAACCTGCACCCTTTGCGGCGCAAACACCGGCTGTAGCTAAAAAGCAAGTAACCATTATAATTTGCAATACAAACAAAAGCACATAAGTGATGCCACTTATTCTCAAATCGAAAGAAGGCAGGATTATGAGTGACGACAAAAATAATATGGTTGGATATTGGTTGCCCACCGCAGACTCCAAAACCGATACAATATCTCGCAATATGGAGGCGTATTTTGCGTCCGCTTTAATGTATGGTGTTAACTTTTTTGTATTTTCGTCAAAAGATGTGGATATTGAAAATGAGTTAGTTAACGGCACTTTTTGGGAGGATGGCAAATATTTCAAGAAAATTGTACCTATGCCAATTGTATTTGATTTAAGATTAGGGAGCGGGGTGCACAAAAAGTCGCCAGACGTTTTGCAGGCATTAAATCAATCTGGGTATCGAGTTTCAAGGGCTTACATAGGTACAAAGCTCGTAAACTCTATGCGCTTATCCAAAGGGAAGTTTTCCAGTTTTTTAATAGACTATGCAAGATATGGCGAAGACAAAATTGAAAGTTTTTTGGAAAAGCATGGAACGATTATATTAAAGCCAGAAAGTGGTTCCAATGGTAAGGGGATTTATAAATTACAGCACAGTGACCAGGATACCGTTGAAGTGCATTATTTGACCGACAAAACAAAGATGAAGCTTGCAGACTTCATTGCGGAAAATAGAGAAGTGTTACAAAAAAAGTATTTGATGCAAAGATTTATAGAAAGTACTACTTCGGACGGCTCTCCAATGGATATACGCCTTAATATGGCACGTGGAAAAGGAGGGAAGTGGGGACTTAACCTCGTTTATATACGCCTTGGCAACGCAAGTTATGTCGGAACAAACATCGGAAAGGAGATGAGAGCCCGCTCTATCGATGTGCGAGGAGCACTTTCGTTTCAACTGGGAGCAAAAGAAGGAAAGCGCATTTATGAAGAAGTCAAAAAGTTTGCTACAGATTTTCCGGAATACTTTCAAAAGAGAGTGGATTTTATCATTCCTGAATTGTGTATAGATATTGGTATTGATAGAGGCGATGAGAATAAACTGAGGATTTTTGAGATTGGCGTTTCGCCAGGGGGGGTCTTTCCGTACAATATGATATACCCTTCTGAAAATATACAGTTTTATAAATACTTAATGGAAGAACGGGATGATTTGCTAAACCCATTTAGAGAAAACACAATTAAACTTAACACATAGGGTTTGCGTTATTATATCAAATACCTTCAAAACACAACAACATAAAAACGCTGTACCCAAAGGTGCATAAGTTTTTGACAGCGAATTATCGGCGTAAAAAAGACAAGTTTTTGTTATTGTTTTTTGGGGGATTGTTATATACTCAAACAATCCCGAAACACTTTATCGCTTTCCGGGCGATAATTTGACTAATGCCAAAATGTTCTGTCATTTCATGTTGATAGGCATCAGGAGTATCTGTTAAGAAATCAAGCAGGGCTTGTTTCTTTATATTCAATTATTCGTTTCTTGAATTTATTGTCATATGGTATGGTTGGATTATAGCGTATGTTGCTACTTTTTGCAAGCTGTTTCGGCATAGCGCAGCTGTGGGCATAATTGAAAAGCAGTCACTATCCGAAATTGTGACTGCTTTTCAATTGGATGACACACATGCTGTGACCCCTATGAATCAAGAGCCTCAGTGCGGTAACCGCATTCTTTTTCGTCGATGCACACAATTTTCTTGTTTTTTGTGCCTTTTTCCAGCATAACCTTGCCGCACTGGGGGCAAGGTTGCCCTGTTGGTTTGTTCCACGACATAAAATCGCATTCAGGATTTTTTTCGCAACCGTAGTATATGCGTCCTTTTTTGGTTTTTTTAATCATTACCTTAGCTTTGCAGGTGGGGCAGTCTACCCCCGCCTCTTCCAGCAAAGGTTTGGCATTGCGGCATTCCGGGAACCCCGGACAGGCAAGAAAGCGTCCATAACGCCCAAATTTTATCACCATTAGGCGTCCACAGTGTTCACAGGGTATGTCGCTTTCCTCATCCCTAATTTCAACCTCTCCAATGTTTTCTTCGGCTTTGGTTACGGTTTCCTCGAAAGGGTAGTAAAAGTTGCGCAAAATATCCTTCCACGGCACTTCCCCTTCTTCCACTGCATCCAGCCGTTCTTCCATTTTTGCAGTAAAATCAATATCCACAATTTGGTCAAAGTTTTCGGACATTATTGTGTTTACCACATTACCAAGCTCGGTGGGATGCAGGTTTTTTTGCTCCTTGCTTACATAGCCACGGGTGGTTATGGTGGCAATGGTGGGTGCATAGGTGGATGGGCGGCCAACCCCATTTTCTTCCAAAGCCTTAACCAGTGTTGCTTCCGAATATCTGGGTGGCGGCTGGGTAAAGTGCTGGCTGGGAGTTATTTTTGATAATGCCAACTTTTCGCCCACAGCAAGCTCCGGCAGGGTTTTGGTTTCGTCCTCTTTGTCCTCTTGGGTCATATAAACTTTTTTATACCCTTCAAACCTCAAAATGGAGCCGTTTGCGTGGAAGGTTTGCTCCCCTGCCCCGATTTTTACGGCAACCGTGTCAAATACAGCCGGCATCATCAAGCTGGCTATAAAACGCCGCCAAATAAGGCGGTACAGCTTATGTTGGTCTTTTGAAAGGGATGCCATCGCCTCCTCTGGCGTAATATGCACATAGGTTGGGCGGATGGCTTCGTGGGCATCCTGGGTGCGCCTTGCAGATTTTACAACAGGCTTCTCTTTAACCGCAAAATCTGCACCAAAATGTGTTAGGATATGGGCTTTACCTGCCTCAAAAGCTTCATCAGAAATACGAACAGAATCGGTACGGATATAACTGACAAGGCCAACCGTGCCATGCCCGGCAACTTCCACACCTTCATACAACTGCTGGGCAACCATCATGGTTTTGCGGGTAGCAAAGCCCAGCTCCCTTGCTGCATCTTGTTGCAGGGTAGATGTGGTAAAGGGGTTTTGTGGGCGGCGTGTGCGCTGGGATTTTTTAACATCCTTAACAATTAAATCTTCTTTGTCCACATCAGCAAGCACGGCATCGGCATCGGCTTTGCTGGCCAGTTTCACCTTTTTATCGTTTTTGCCATGGTATCGGGCTTCAAACTTCTTTTTGGCTTGCCCGGATACCTGCGCTTCAATTGTCCAATATTCTTCGGGGATAAAGTTCTCAATCTCTTCTTCCCTGTCGCAGATGATTTTTAGCGCAACCGACTGCACCCGACCTGCCGAAAGGCCTTTTTTTACCTTCTTCCACAGCAAAGGGCTGATTTTGTAACCAACAACCCTATCCAATGTGCGGCGTGCTTGCTGGGCATCCACCAATTTCATATCCAGCGGGCGGGCATTTTTTATGCTGTCCTTCACGGCCGTTTCGGTAATTTCGTTAAAGGTAATGCGGGCAGTTTTTTCAGGCTCTACTTTCAAAGCGTGGATAAGGTGCCAAGAAATCGCCTCCCCTTCTCTATCAGGGTCGGTTGCTAAGTAGACCATTTTGGCGGCCTTTGCATCCTTGCGCAGTTTTGCCAGCAAATCACCTTTACCACGTATGGTGATGTATTTTGGCTCAAAATCGTCCTCCACAAAAATACCCAGCTCGCTTTTAGGCAAATCCCGCACATGCCCCATGCTCGCCTCGATTTTATAGGACGAGCCTAAGAATTTCTTCAAAGTTTTGGCCTTTGCGGGCGATTCCACGATAACCAGATTTTTCCCCTTGGGGGCAGCCTTCTTCTTTGTTGCCGTCGTGTTAACTTTTTTTGTTTCCGTTGCCGTCTTTGACAAGCTTATGCACCTCTATCTGAAATATATTATTTACGCATACACAATGGGCTCTCCATTTTTTATCAAATTTGTAAAGCGTTCCGTCCACGGCTCTACTTGAATTCCCAATTCTTCTAACATGCCCACAACACCAAATTTGCGGGCACAACTGGTGCAAGCAGAAAAATTAACTCCCGCCTGCTTTGCAATTATAAGCTCTTCTTGGATTGCCTTGTTTTCGGTAATAAATTTTACGGGTGCACCCCACAAAACTACCATCACCTCATCCCAATGGTGATATAGCAAGCTTTGGGTGGCATAAAACATTACTAAAAATTGGGATGTATGCAAATTGTCGTTTGACCATAATATATGCAGTTTTTTAGATTCCATAAACATTCTCCTAAATTTTTGTATATCTGCTTCCCGGTAGCTTCTTCACCATTTGGGAAATTTCCAACTCCAATAAAATCCTGCTAACATCTCCAAAGGCAAGGCCTGTGGTGTGTATAATATAATCCATCGAAGTCGGTTCGTGATTTATACAAGAATACACCAAACTAACATCTGTTGCAAGTGTCTTTTTTGTGACACTTTCAGGTGCACTCTCCAAAAGCGGGGTTTTTTCTTGGTTTTCGTGCCTTTTGTGGCCAAAAAAATTTTCCAGATGCTTTTGGGATTTAAGGGTGATTATGGCATCCAAATATGTAGTGATGGGAGTGGCTCCTTCTTTTATTAGCTGGTTTGTGCCATAACTTTTTCGGCTAAAAATATCCCCGGGTACGGCAAGCACTTCTTTGCCTTGCTCCAAAGCATGGCGCACGGTAATAAATGTGCCGCTGCGTTCCTCTGCTTCCACCACAATTATGGCATCAGCAAGCCCCGAAATTAGACGGTTACGCTGGTGAAATGTTCCAATATTGGGTCGGTCGCCAAGGGGTAATTCCGTCAACAAAGCCCCGTGGTGGGGTATTTGTTTGTACAACTGCATATTTTCAGTGGGATAGCAAATATCGATACCACTGGGTAATACCGCTACAGTTGTTCCGCCTGCATCGATTGCGGCTTTGTGGGCATGGGCATCCAGCCCCCTTGCCATGCCGCTGATGATTACAATACCAACGCCGGCAAGGTCTTTTGCCAGCTGATGCGCCACCCTTCTGCCGTAAATCGTATTATCCCTTGCGCCCACAATGGCAACGGCCGGCGTATCGTGGCCGGGAAGTTGCCCTCTAACATAAATCCCCTTGGGCGGGTCAAAAATATCCCGCAAGCGTTGGGGAAAGCTTCTGTCGCCTTGGGTAACGTAATTATAATCAGTCATTATCATCCCCCAGTAAGCTTAATGCAAATTCAATAAAATCCCCTTCGTGCAAAGATATATCGGGGGCAAGCCCCACATTGTGTATGGATCCGCCATCGGGCGTTTGAATGTAAATAACGGTAGCACGTACCGCAAAACCCCTCCGCATGGGGATTGTAACTTGCCCCACTGCCTTGCCCACGGTGGTTTGCCCCACAGTTGTCACATTATCCAAATTAGCCTGCAAGCCCGCAATAAGGCTTTCTGCGGCGGATGCAGTGCGGTCATCTTGCAGGATTATGATATTATCAAATTCCAAATAAACATTGCCGCTTGCGCGCCGCTCTCTTGTAAAAATATTATGGCGTGCCCGCTCCATGCCTACTACTGTGCGCCGCTCCAAAAACAGCCCTGCAATGGCTTGCGAAACTGCCAAGTTGCCGCCGCCGTTGCCACGCAAATCTAACACAAGATTGTCAAATCCCGCCAATTTCGCCTTGTTATCCATAACAAAATTTTCCACCTGCGGTGAAATATTGGGCAGCCACAAATAAGCTACCCCATCTGCAATTTCCCTAAATTCCGCTTGCGCCGCCTGTTGCTGCACACGGTTGCGCTGTGCTTGCCGCTGGGCTGGTGTGTATTGGTAAGTAAATCTATCGCCCCCAACCCTCCTAATCTCCTGCGTTACCAATGCCACTACCAAATTATCAAAATACCGCCCGTAATTTTCGGGCACAAAACCTAAATGATTTTCAAATATCTCCTCCAGCGTGTCCGTGTGGATATAATTGCCTGCAATTAGCAGGCGAAACATCATTATGTCATAATTAATAAAAACCAAAGCAATAACACCACCCAACAAAACGGCGATGCTTGTTAACGAAACAATCTTAAACCGTAAGTATTTCTGCGCTACCGACCTTATCTTTTTTGTGCGCTTGCGCCTAAACATATCAACACCTCACGGCAATTGTATCACAATTTATAAAAAAATACCACCGCCAATTTTTATTTTGACAAATTTGGCTACTCAAGCATTTTATCAATTGCGCTGGTTGCGCCCCATGGCTGGCTGGGCGGATTTTAGGCGAATGGATGTTTTGTTTTCTTAGCATGTCTTTCTACACCTTTAACTTAGATGGCTCCGGCTTTATGCCGGAAGATATCCCAATTAGATGGAGCACAAATAATGGCGTACTTTACCTATGCCTTACCCCTGACAGCATTTTGTGCGCAGGCACATGCCTCTATCCTTTGAGGTACAGCTATTCCATCAGTGACCTTAACCAAGATTGATGACCCCAATTTTACAGATACAAAGAAGATAGCCTATTGCATTAACCTCGGCTTTATGGTACACTAAGCCTACCAACAGGAGGCTGATATGAATAAAGAACGTAGATATAAACTGATAGCACAAAATAAAAAAGCACGTTATAATTATTTTATTGAAGAAACTTTTCAAGCAGGTGTAGAGCTTTTTGGGCAAGAGGTTAAAAGTCTGCGGGCAGGGCGTTGCAATTTGGGCGATAGCCACGTGGAAGTGCGGGATGGGCAGGCATATTTGGTAAACATGCACATCTCGGTTTACGACCATACCACAGTTACCATGGACAGAAAAGACCCCATGCGCAAACGCCGCCTTTTGTTGCATAGGCGGGAAATTAATAAGTTAATGGGTGCCGTAGCCAAAGACGGATACACCATTGTGCCTGTGAAAGTTTACTTTTCTGGCCCTTATGTAAAGGTGGATATTGCCCTTGCCAAAGGTAAAAAGCTTTATGATAAGCGGGCGTCTTTGGCGGCTAAAGATGTTCAAAGGGAGCACCAACGGGATTTCAAAATTAAAAACCTGTAAGCCAAAACGCCATTGCGGGCAAAACCTGCAATGGCGTTGTTGTTTATTAATTTTTAGCAAATGAATTGTTTATTAGGGCATCAAAATCCACCCATTGTTGCAATTCGCCACCATGCTCCATTATGGTTTGCAGTAGATGGAAGCCATCACGGTTTACTGCCAAATCCTGTGGCCAAGTGTCTTGGCTTTGGTAGCGATTAACAATAAATGTTAAATCCTCCAAATTGCTGTGGGGGAAGAAAGGGGAAATGACCTCTGCAATTTCCATCGGGCTATGGTCTGCAACCCACTGTTGCCCACGGCGCACTGCCCGCACAAATCTCTCTACAATATCGGGGTTTTCCTCGATGAAGGATTTGTTTGCCATGTAAACGGTGTAAGGAAGAGGCATGGTGTAATTCGCCAGCCCTGTAACTACGTAGCCGTGTCCGCCAAGCTCAATTTCCAGTGCGGCCGGGTCAAATTCTGCTGTAAAATCCCCGATGCCGCCAACAAATGCTCCCGCCGTGGATGTAAACGCCAAATTGGTTATAATCTCCACATCTACACCCGGTTCGATGCCGTGTAGATACAGGGCGTATTCCAGTACCATTTGTGGCATGCCGCCCGGCCTGCCACCGATTATTGTTTTGCCACGCACATCATCCCATGTAAAGTGCGGTATCGGCTCCCTTGCCACCAAAAAGTTGCCCGCCCGCTGGGTCAGTTGGGCAAATACCATGGCGTGGTCCAACCTACCTTCATTAAAAACATAAATGGCAGCTTCTGTGCCCATTAGCCCAATATCCGCATCGCCAGCGATAAGGGCAATCATGGAGCGGTCCGCCCCCTGCCCTGTTTCCAGTACAACTTCCAGCCCCTCGTCCGCAAAAAACCCCAACTCTATGGCCACATACTGGGGTGCATAGAAAACCGAGCGCACAACCTCATTCACCCGCACAACGGTTAAATCGCTTTCTTCAGAACTACCGCAAGCCGCTAGTGCAATGGTAAACATTGCGGCAATTGCCAGTCCTAACTTCCTAAAAATTTTCATTCACAATTTCCTCCCTAAACCAAATCTCACCTTAATATATTGAATAAAACCTGTTTTGGTGCGCAATTGGGATGCGCCAAAAAAATATTTCAAAAAAATTACTAATTTATGTTGATTTTTGTCCCGCTATCATATATAATATATTAAATATTTATTTTAGATTTGTTAAATCTGTTAATTATTCTGTAATAATTGTTAAGGGGCTTGGCATGATTAAGGTTATCAACGCAACAAAAATATACGAAAACGGCGCAAGGGGCATACAGGATGTTACGCTGACCATTAATAAAGGTGAGTTTGCCTTTGTTGTTGGTAGCTCGGGTAGCGGCAAATCCACCCTTATTAAGATTTTGCTAAGGGAGCTGGATTTAACCGAGGGTGAAATTTATATAAACACCGAAAACATTACCTTTTACAATAAAAAGGAAATACCCTTTTTACGTCGCAAACTGGGTGTGGTTTTTCAGGATTTTCGCCTGTTGCCCACAAAAACTGTTTACGAAAACGTGGCGTTTGCTATGCAGATAACCGATGCCAGCAGTCGGGAAATACGTAGAAATGTACCTATGGTACTGTCCATGGTGGGTTTGCAAAAAAAGTCTAAGGCCTATCCAAACCAACTTTCCGGGGGCGAACAACAGCGTTGCGCACTGGCTCGTGCCATTGTAAACAACCCCCCAATTTTGCTGTGTGACGAGCCAACGGGCAACTTGGACCCGGACACCGCCTGGGATATTATGAACTTGCTGGACGAAATAAACACCCGTGGCACAACGGTTGTTATGGCAACCCACGCCTGGGATATTGTGGATGCCATGAAAAAGCGTGTTATTAACATGAAAAACGGCTTTGTGGTGCGGGATGTAGAAAAAGGTGGATATAGTAATGACATCTATGCCGAAAGATAGCAGAACAAATACAAGTAAAATTTCAAAACCGCAAAGGCGCAGGGGCGGCTCATCTCTGCGGCTTCGCAACCTTAAATATTATACAGGGCAAAGCCTCAAAAGCTTGTGGAGAAACAAATTTATGTCATTCACTTCCATGCTAACTGTGGCATCTTGCATGGTTATGGTTATTGCATCCTTTGCCGCCACATCCAATGTAAACTTGTTTCTTGACCATTTGGAGAGTACCGTGGGCATAACCGTGCATGTGGCAGACGGGCTAACTGATAACCAGCGGCATTTACTGGGGCAGCAACTGGAAGGTGTTGATAATATTGTTAGCATACAGCTAATTACCCCAGACGAGGCCTTAGATAATTTGGCACAAATGTGGGGGGACACCCAAGGAATATTCCGCAGTGCTATCGAGGGGGAGGAAAACCCACTAAGTTACACCTTTTTCCTTGAATTAGAAAATATTAGGTTGCAAGGTGAAACAATTGACATCATATCGGCCTTTTTCGGCATTTATACCATCGAAAACTCGTTGGATGTGGCGGAGACACTGGTAATGAGCAACAACTTTATGGCAGTACTTGGTGTTGTAATTATTGCAGTGCTGGCAATACTTTCCATTGCCATTATCACCAATACTATAAAACTAACGGTAAACAGCCGCCGCAACGAAATTATTATTATGAAATATGTGGGCGCAACCGACTGGTTTATACGCTGGCCCTTCGTCATCGAAGGTGTGTTAATTGGCATGTTTGGTGGGCTTTTACCCCTTGGCATAATTTGGATTTTATATGACGGCATCATCGATACTGTAACTGGATCCGGCTTGTTTAATGTGTTGTTATATGGCTTTCCCGTGCGTGGCTCCATGGATATTTTCCCCTTAATTGCGCCGTTTATCTTGGTTTTTGGTATGCTTATCGGGTTGCTGGGCTCTATCACATCCATGCGCAAGCATTTGAATGTGTAGAGGGATTGGATGAAAGTGACAATGGATGGGCTAATGTTTGACACAGAGTGGATTGGTTTGTATGCTTGGGAATGCGTAGGAAAACATTGGACGAAACCGGGATTAAAAAGGCAGTAGCCACCAACTCGCACTATGAAGATGCCATGTTTTATATGAGTAAAGCCGGTGTTGCTAATCGTTTTGACGAGATCGTGACAGGTGATATGATTACACGCGGCAAGCCCAACCCCGACATTTTTTGATTGTGCCGATGATGAAATTAAGAAGTTTGTGTATGTTGAGGTGAATTCCTTAAATGATGTTATTACGATGATTAGGGAGGAGAAGATGGTATGAAGAAAAAAAGTTTTTTAATATCAAAAATAGCATTGGGGGCAATGGCCGTACTTATGCTGTTTGTGGGCGTTGGCGGCGAAGCGTTAGCACGCAGTTTAACCGACCTTAACAGGCAAAGGCAGGAGGTGCGTGACGAAATTGCAGGCTTGCGCAACCTTTTGAACCAAGCACAAGCTGAGCAGCGTGCAACAGAAGCGGAAATTTTAATGTTGGATATTGAATTGATGGAAGTTAGCGGAGAATTATTTATAGCAGAAGAAAATTTAGCTAATACCCAGCAGTTGTTATCCGAAAAAGAGGAAGAATTGGCACTTGCCGAAGCTGACCGTGAAGCCCGCTTTGAGGTTTTGCGGGGTCGTTTGCGTTTTATGCACGAAAACGGCAACTTGTCCTACATAGAGTTATTATTGGGCAGCCAAAGTTTGGCAGATTTCCTTAATAATCGGGAGCATTTTAGGCGTATCATTGACCATGACAACGCCATGGTAGCGGAGCTTATTGCACTGGAAGAACAAATATCCATTGTTCGTGATGAAATTTATGGGCAGGTTTTGGCTTTGGAAACCCAAACTGCGGAACTGGAAATTGCCATGGCAGCACTGGAATACACATTAGCGGACCGTGCTGCACGCCTTGCAGAGCTTGGATATAACGAAGCACATGCCCAAGCCATGATTGCCCAAACCGAAGCTACCGAGCGGGAGGTGCAATCCCTTATTGATGCTGCCCAAGCAGAAGCCAATAGAAGATTGGCAGAGCAACGTGCTTTGCAAACCCGCACAGGTAATGTACGTGTAAACGCCAATGCTAATATGGTATGGCCTGTGCAAGCCGCACCTCACGTTAATTCCGATTACGGAATGCGCCAACGCCCCATCGGGCGTGGTACAGAATTCCACGAAGGTATTGATATGAGAGCCACAATGAACACACCGATTTTAGCGGCAGAGGATGGCATCGTCACCTTTCAAGGCTGGATGGGTGGATATGGCAATACCGTTATAATTTACCATGGCGGCGGCATTTCCACTCTTTATGCCCACAACAATGCTAATTTGGTTACCGTAAACCAGCACGTTACACGGGGGCAGCAAATTGCACGGGCAGGCACAACGGGTCATTCCACCGGCGTGCATCTGCATTTTGAGGTGAGAATTAACGGCCGCCACACAGACCCCGCACCTTTCCTCGGTATGATTCGCTAAAAATTTGTCTTGACAGACGTTGTAATTTATGGTATATTCAACATGTGGAGTATTATGATGATAAAATATACAGATGACTTAGCCGGAATTACATCCAAAATGTTAGAAGGTGGCTTTTTTGCAGGTTGGCGCAAGAAAGTGCCGCCGTCTGAGCATTTTCAAATCCTTATCAACAGCCATAAAGTATGGCTTGCCATTGATGAAGATGCAGGTATTGTGGTTGGTTTTATTAACGCCATTTCTGATGGTGTTTTATCCGCCTACATGCCTTTGTTGGAGGTTTTGCCGAACTATCAAGGCACCGGTATTGGTGGCAAATTATTGCAGCTAATGCTTGGTACGCTGGATGGCATGTATATGATAGATTTGGTTTGCGACCCCGACAAAGTGGCTTTTTATGAAAAACAAGGTATGTTTACTTGGGGTTCACCTATGATGAAGCGCAATTACCAATAATAACGGATACAAAATTTTACCATAAACAGGAGGCAGTAAAATGACCGACGCAATATTAAAAAATTATGCCCAGCTTGTGGCACGTAGTGGTGCTAACATCCAACCTGGTCAGCCTGCAATTATTGCAGCTGACATTTCCGCCGCCAAATTTGCACGCTTGGTGCAAGAAGCTTGCTTTGATGCCGGCGCATCCGAAGTTTTTATGAACTGGCGTGATGAAATTTCCTCCCGTACCCACTATCTTCGTGCTGCTGATGAGATTTTTGACCAGTTTCCGGATTGGTTAGTGGAACGCTCCAAGCATTATGATGGTAAAGGCGTTGCCTACATAATGATTTATAGTGACAACCCGGACAACCTAAACGGTGTTGACCCTGACCGTATAAAGCGTTTTGCCAAAATTAGCCGTGAAAAAACATCAGAAACTGCCGCTTTGCGCATGTCTAACAAGCTTCGCTGGACAATTTGTGCTGTACCTTCTGTTTCCTGGGCTAAAAAGATTTTTCCTGATTTAGATGATTGTGCCGCCGTTGAAAAGTTGTGGGAGCGCATATTAAAAGCTTCACGTGCCGATGGTGCGGATCCGATTGCGGAGTGGAAAGCCCACAGAGAGAGCTTTGTTAAGCGTGTCGACTATCTTAACGATGCCCAGTTTGACAAGTTGCGCTTCAAAAATGGCCTTGGCACAGATTTAGTGCTTGGCATGCCAAAAGACCATATTTGGAAAGGTGGCGGCAGCGTTTGCGCTAACGGCTTAAATTTCCACCCAAATATCCCAACTGAGGAGATTTACACCGCTCCGGATCGTGCAAGGGCCGAAGGTCGTGTGGTGGCATCCCTGCCCCTGTCCTACCAGGGCAGCTTGATTGATGGCATAGAAATCATCTTCAAAGACGGCAAGGCCGTGGAATACAAAGCTAAGGAAAATGATGCGGTTCTAAAAAGCATCATCGAAATGGATGAGGGTTCTGCCCGTTTAGGCGAGGTGGCACTTGTTCCTAACGCCTCCCCTATCAACCAAATGAAAACTTTGTTTTACAACACTTTGTATGACGAGAATGCCTCCTGCCATTTGGCGCTTGGTAAGGCCTATCCAACCAGCATAAAAGGCGGTGCAGAGCAGTCGCTGGAAGAGTTGGAAAAGCGTGGCATAAACCACTCCCTAACCCATGTGGACTTTATGTTTGGTACAGAAGATATGTGCATTTGGGGCATAGACGAAACCGGAAACGAAACCTTGATTTTTGAGAATGGCGAATATAAGTTTTAATCACTTGCAATACAAAAACAGCCCGCTAAATTGTCGGGCTGTTTTCTATTTCGCGCTTGAGTTGGCAATTAGGTCATTCATAGCTGCTTTTCAAAAATTTGACCACCTTCTTTTGGCTCCACTTTTCCGGTATCTATATAGCCTAACGATTTCCAAAAACCACCATTTTGCGGCAATAGATTCATTAGATGAATGCCTTTTATGCCAAGTTTTACAAGTTCTTCTTCGGCTTTTTTGACCATTGTCTTGCCCATCCCAAGCCTTCGTGATTGTTTGTCCATGTATATTTCCGAAATATGCCCCCAGCCTTTATATCCATCAGCATAACCAGGCGTTTCCATGCAATCTAAATGGAATGTGATAAAACCACTATACTTGCCGTTGGTTGCACATATATAGGTTACCTTCCCATTAAAATAACCCTTGAAGTGACGGAAGAGTTCATCAAACGAATTTGCCGGATAAAATTCATCTAACTCTTCTTCCGAAATTTCAGCTTCATAAATTTGATAAAGCGGTAATAGTGTCATTATCATCACTTCATCTTGCATATCCAGCTTGATAAACTCCATGTTGCACCTCCTCTTGCTTGCGCTAACATTCTTAATTTGCAAATTATTGGAATTTACCAAAGTTTACATCTCGGGTATACTTTGGCAACAGGATTGGCGAGATGTCACCTGTATCCAACTTGGCGGCGGCAATTTGGCTTTCGTATTCCTTAACATGGTTAAGGGTTAGGCTACCTATTTTTGCTGTTTTGGCAGCTTTTGCGGCGGATTGTCCCGCTAAGCGTCCAAACACAATAACATCCAGCATGGAGTTGCCCAGCAAGCGGTTGCGGCCATGTATGCCGCCGGCCGCCTCGCCGGCAATAAATAGGTTGTGGATGCGGCTGGTGTTGCCGGATGCTTCAATCTCAACGCCGCCGTTTTGGTAGTGGAAGGTGGGGTAAACCAGCACAGGGGTTTGGCGCATATCAATACCATAATTCATAAACATGCGAAGCATACCGGGTAGGGCGGATGCAATCTTTCCCTCGCCATGGATAATCTCGATCATCGGGGTATCCAGCCAAACGCCTGCGCCACCGGGGATATCCACGCCTAATTTATGGCTATGGCATTCACGTATAATAGCAGAAGCCGCCACATCACGGGTTTCCAGCGGATGAACAAAGGCTTCGCCTTCCACATTAATAAGCATCGCACCAACCGCCCTAACCTTTTCTGTCACAAGTGCGCCAAAAAGCTGTACAGGGTAAGCTGTACCCGTGGGGTGGTACTGGATGGTATCTTGATAAAGCAGGTTGCAGCCCGCACGATACGCCATAACAAGCCCATCTGCTGTCGCACCGTAATGGTTGGTGGTGGGGAAGCCGTGATAATGCATGCGCCCCGCACCGCCTGTGGCAATAATCACAGTTTTGGCACGGGCTATAAGGTATTCGCCGGTTAACATATTCATCAGCACTGCGCCTGCGGCATTGCCGTCTTTGTCCAAAATAAGCTCCACAGCGGCAGTATAATCCACAATTTTAATACCAAGGTTGCTTACTTCATCTTTCAAAACACGGGTAATTTCCGCCCCTGTATAATCAGCACAGGCGTGCAAGCGCTTGCGTGAAAGGCCCCCGCCGGGAAAGGTCATCATTGTTCCATCCTGATGCTTATCAAACATAACCCCAAGGCTTTCAAGCCACCTTATTGCCTCTGCACCCTGCATTACAAGGTGTTTTAGCAGTTCGGGCTTGTTGTAATAATGGCCGCCGCCCATGGCATCTAAATAATGCTGCATTGGGCTGTCGTTATCCTTATCGCTGGCTTGTATGCCGCCTTCCGCCATCATGGAATTGGAATCCCCCATGCGTAGCTTAGTAACAATAAGCACATCGGAGCCAGCCTGCTTTGCTTCGATTGCAGCAGATGCGCCTGCACCGCCGCCGCCAATAATTAACACATCGGTATCAAAATCAATTTTATTCAAATCCAAATCAAGCCCACTTATGCGGGATTTGGAGTGTAGTAGTGCTGTTAGCTCCTTAGGGGCTTTTTCGCCTGCATTTGGACCGATTTCAATTTTAGAAAAACCTTTATCGCCATAATCCGGGTGAAATTCGTCAAGCAATACCCGCTTTTCGTCAGCGGACAGGCGGCGGGGCTCATTTTGAAGGCGCACCCCTCGGGTAGCCTCCACTTTCCTAATAGATTCCAACATATGGGGCGTAAATGGTGATGGTTTGGTCATTTGTTTTGGTTTCATGGGTTGCACCTCCTCTATTTTTCAAAATCACGGTTGTCGTATAATTCTTTCATCTCTTCTTTAGACTTTGCCATAAGCTTCGTCATTGCGGCATCAAATTTACCCTCGGCGATATCTGCGGCACGCTGGGCGGTGTGGCCTGCCGGCGGCAGAATGTACTTGCCCGTTAAGCGGCGTGCCAAAAGCCCCACCAGTGTGTGGGAAATATTAGCAGGACAGCGGGCAGAGCATATACCGCAAGCCACACAGTCAAAGCTTGTTTCTGCACATTTTGCATAATCCCCCCGCTTGGCGTATGCGATATATTGCATTACATTTAACCCACGGCTGCAAGATTTTGTGCAGGAATTGCAACCAACACAGGCAAATATTTCGGGAAAAATTTCCATCATCACCTGCTCGGTTGGTTTGATTTCTTCCATATCATAGTCCCTATGTGCCAGCGGGAAGAAAGGCAGAGTTGCCACATACATCCCTTCCTCCACCTTGGTTTGGCACGCAAGGGCAAAATGGGGCTTGTTTTCCCCCTTGATGCGGTAAATTGCCCCGCAGGCCCCGCAAAAACCATGGCGGCACCCACAACCCCGCACCAGCTGATAGCCGGCATATTCCATAGCTGTCATTATTGTCAAATCCGATGGCACTTGATAGTGTTTGCCATCGAAATATACATTTGCCATTTCCTGCATATGTCACTGTTCTCCTCTCATAATTAGCTGTTTTGTCAGTAAATGTCCAATTCATATTTTCTTGGATGGTTGCCAATTACCTTATTGGCGTTATGTATTAAACCCTCCTAATAAACCTTGGCAACGGACAATGTTTGGTGCTTAACGCTGTTTATGTTCATCTTTGCGTAAAATTCTTGCGCCGCAGGATTGCTTGCGCCTGCTGTCAAGGCGGCATCGGCATCTTCACGGGTTTGCCATTCAATCACATCTATCCATGTGTCACCATCCACCAGCTGTTTCCAAGATAGGTACCCCTTTTGCTGGGAAATAACCTCATCCTGGCATTTTTGGGATGCCGTCAAAAATTCCTCGGCAGTAACACCTTTTTTTAATTTAAACTGTATAACCCATACCGCATTTTGCATTACATCAACCTTTCTTTAAGATGCACAATTGCAAGCCCTGCCCAAAATGGCAGTTGGGTAGTTAAAACTCATTGGGGATGTGGTCCAGTTCGTCAGTGCGGAAAACGGGTCCATCCATGCAAACGAACTTGTCACCGATATTGCAGCGGCCGCATTTTCCTATGCCGCATTTCATGCGCAATTCCAGTGTGGTATAAACTTGTTCTTTTTTGAAGCCCATTTCCAAAAGCACAGCCATCACGAATTTTATCATAATGGGCGGCCCGCACAGCACAACCACCTTATCAGTGGAAAAGCCTATTTTTTTGAAATAGTCCGGCACAAAACCAATGTTGCCGTCCCACTCATCATCCGGTCGGTCAATAGTCAAATACACATTGGTGTTGCGCCTTTGCGTCCATGATTTTTCAATCTCTTTGTAATAAACCAAATCAGCCACAGAGCGTGCGCCGTAAAGTATATCCACATAACCATAATCTTCACGGTTATCAAAAACATAGTGTATGACCGAGCGCAAGGGCGCAAGGGCAATGCCGCCGCCCACAAATAGGATATTTTTGCCTTTTAACTCCGTATCCACAGGGAAGGGCTTGCCGTATGGCCCACGAATGGTAATGTGGTCGCCTTCCTTCATTTTGTCGTGCATATATTCGGTCAACACCCCCACCCGCTTTATGGAAAAATCCATATACTTGGTATTTGTAGGGGATGTGGAAATTGAAAACATAGCCTCCCCCACCCCGGGGATGCTTAACATGGCACATTGCCCCGGCATATGGTCAAAAGCCTTGTTGCCTTTGATGTTTACCACACGAAAGGTTTTAACATCGGGTGTTTCCTTAATAATTTCCGTAACCACACCCACTTGGGGGATTAACATATCAGGCATTTGCATTTTCTGCCACCTCCACTCCAAGGGATTTTATGATTTTAACAATATTTAGCGAAACAGGGCATTTGTTGATGCAACGGCCGCAACCAACGCAACCAAATTGCCCATCATAATTCATTGGGTGGTACATTAGCTTGTGCATAAAACGCTGACGAAAACGCTCCTTTTGCGTTAAGCGGTTGTTGCCGTGGGCCATCAAGGTAAATTCCGGATACATACACGAATCCCAACAGCGGAAGCGTGTTGTGCCGCTGCATTTGTCGAAATCCTTAATATCGTAGCAGGAGCAGGTTGGGCAGGTATAGGTGCATGTGCCGCAACCGATACAGGCACGATGTAAAAAATCCCAGTTTTCATGGTCGAAAATCTTCATCATATTTTCGCCTGTAAAACTTTCCAGCGGAAGTTTGCTGTATGGCAGACTTTGCGCCTTTTCAGCGATTTCTGCCTTTAAGCCCAATAAATCATCCGCTTCGGCAGGCTCAAACAAGCCCATGATGTCTTCTACAAAAGCTTTGCCTTTGCCATTCTGTGCTTGTGTGTATAGATATTCTCCTAAAATCCATGTTGCCACATCACCTTTGGGGTTTGCAGCATCAATATTGAAGGCGGCGCAAAAACAAGCGTTTTTAGGTGCGTTACATGCCAAGGAAACCAACACCGCATTTTTGCGGCGGGCTTCGTAATACATGTCCACGGGATGTTTGGAAAGGTAAATATTATCCATTACAGCTATGGCCTCAATATCACAGGCTTTTACACCAAAAATCACAAAAGCATTATCAAAAAAATCTTTGGTGATAATTTCGATATTTGTGCCATCCATTTTGGCAGTATACAAATCCTCCGACTGGGGCAAAAACAGGTCCTTTGGCGTGTTGGTAGTTTTTAGCCCATGCAAATCCACCACAGCACTTTCATGCCACTTTTCAAAATTAAGGGTACCGCCACGGCGCACAGGCAGGTAAATCTGCTGTGTTTCGTTAATGCGCCCGTAAAGTTTTGATAGGTTGCCAAGGGCTATTTTATAGGTTTTGTTCACAAGCTCACCCCCTAATTTTTGCCGGCTTGACCGTCATTGTTAAGGTCGAAGCTGGTTAGCGGCTCCGGGGCAGCAATGTCTTGCCCCGCTTGATATTCTCCATAAAACTCGTTAATATCCTTGATTATTTTGCGGTTTAGCAGATGCAGCGGAATATCCTGCGGGCAAACCCTGCTGCATTCGCCGCAATCGCTGCAACGCCCTGCCACGTGGAAAGCACGTACGATATGGAATAGCTGCTCTTCAAACTCTGTAGCATTTACCTTACTTGCCATGTCGTACTTATTATTGGAAAATACACATCTTTTGCAATTGCACACGGGGCAAGTATTTCGGCAGGCATTACAGCGTATACACTTAGAAAGTTGGCTTTGCCAGAATGCGAAACGGTCATCGGCACTTAGTGCCTCTATGGCCTCCACAGTGGCAAAGCGGGCATTTTTGTCAAGCCTTGGGGAATTGTTTTCAAGCTCGATAATCTCATCCCCCACAGGGTGGTGGATTTTGGTACAAACCCCGCATTTTTCCCACATGCCAACTTCTTCCAAATCCTCCACTTGCACTGTTCCGCCGCATCCAATGCCAATTATGTGGGTTTTTTCCAAGTTTATCAGATTTTCCTTAATAAGTTGGTTGAATGAGTAGCTGTCACAAGGTTTTAAGAAAATTAAGGTGGAGCCATCAAAAAGCTTGCCGCCAAGCCATGGGGCAACCATTAAATATTTACTTAAATTGTGTGCGCAGTATTTATTGTAAACCATGTTTTCGATTTGGGATGGGTGGTCGAAAAAGGCAGGCTCTGGCATGGTTTCATGGTCACCTGCTTTCCATGCCAAAACTCTGTCCACCACACCATCTGCCAACAATTTGGTGGCCCTTGCCTTCATTTGCTCCTCAATCTTCACCACGGATGGTATGTTGCGGGCATGGGGCGCCTGCGCATCCAAAACCTCTCTATGCGGCCCCCTGCCCAATTCTTCATAACCTTCCGGTAGGTTGCGTATATCCATCAAGCGTCGGTTTGGCCCAAGCTTTGTCACTTCCTCCGTAAACTCGTTCATAACACGGGCAAACTTAGCAGATTCTGCCGCCGAAACCCATTCCAGCCTCATCCTCTCCTTCTCTATCCCCATAAAATCAAGTAGAGAGAAAAGTAGGGCAAAACGGCGGCGGGTGAAATAATTACCCGTACTGTAATGGCAATCCCCTGGGTGGCAACCGCACACTATCACGCCATCCGCCCCCTTACCAAAAGCACGAAGCATAAAAATAGGGTCCACACGGCAACTGCATGGTACTTTTATAATTTTAACATTGGGCGGATAGGACAAACGGCTTGTTCCTGCCAAATCCGCCCCTGCGTAGGAGCACCAGTTGCAACAAAACGCTACAATAAGCGGCTCGAATGTTTTTTCTTGGTCTAACATAAAGCATCCACCTCCGCTAACAATTGTTTATTGGAAAAACCCTGCAAATCCATGGCACCTGATGGACAAACCACCACACACGCCCCACAACCTTGGCACAAGGCTTGGTTGATATGGCTGACACGTTCGATGGTTTTTAAGCCATGGTCATTTACCGTTGCCGGGCCGTAACTTATGGCACCATAAGGGCAAACGGGTGCGCATAAGGAGCAGCCGTTGCAGGCATTAATATCCACCATTGCCGTGCAGGGGTTGCTTAGCAACACATCTTTGGACAAAAGCCCGATAACCTTTGCCGCCGCCGCCCCTGCTTGCCCAACGGTTTCGGGAATATCCTTGGGGCCTTGCCCCGCACCGGCAAGAAATACGCCGGCGGTTGGGGATTCCACAGGGCGCAATTTGGCGTGGGCTTCCGTCATAAAATTATTTGTGTCAATAGATGCGGATAGCATGGAAGCCAAAGGCTTTGCAGATGGCACCGGTTGAATGGCCGTTGCCAAAATCACCATATCCGTTTCCAGCTCCATCTTCACATTATCCAGCAAGTCCACAGCAGAAATGGTTAGGCAGTTACCTTTATCAACAACCTTGCCAACTTGCCCCTTAATATACTTAACACCATATTCTTCCACGCCACGGCGGTAAAATTCATCATAAGCCTTGCCGGGGGTGCGCATGTCTATGTAAAACACGTTTACATTCACATCCGGGTACTTGTCCTTGATTAGCACGGCGTGCTTTGCCGTGTACATGCAGCAAATTTTGGAGCAGTAAGGTTTGCCGCGCCCGCTAATATCACGGCTGCCCACACATTGGATAAATGTAACGCTTTTCGGCTTGCGCCCATCAGATAAACGCTTTAATTCGCCGCCTGTGGGACCTGCGCCATGGGTGATGCGCTCAAACTCAAAACTGGTTATTACATCTTTACTATCATTGTAAGCATATTCGCCAAATTTATCCAAGTTAATGGTTTCAAAGCCCGTGGCAGTTACCACTGCGCCGTATTTTTGCGTTACAAGCTCATCCTCTTGGTCAAACTCTATTGCGCCGGGCTGGCAAACAGTTTGGCACAAACCGCATTTGCCCGATTTCATCATTATGCAATGCTCCCTGTCGATAACGGGCACAAGGGGCAGTGCTTGAGCAAAGGGGATATAAATTGCCTTGCGGTTTTGCAGCCCTAAATCAAATTCCAGCGGGATATTTTTTACGGGGCATTTATTCCAACAATCACCGCAACCTGTGCATTTTTCCATGCAAACACTGCGTGCCTTTTTGCGCACGGTTACGGTGAAATTGCCTACAAAACCCTCAACCTTTTCCACTTCGGAATAGGTCATAATATTGATTTTATCGTGGCTTGCCGCATCCACCATTTTGGGGGTCAGGATACAAGCGGAGCAGTCTAAGGTGGGGAAGGTTTTGTCCAGCTGCGCCATTTTGCCGCCAATGCTTGGGCTGGATTCCACCAAGTCCACTTCATAACCTGCTTCTGCAATATCAAGAGCTGCTTGTATGCCTGCAATGCCGCCGCCAATAACCAGTGCACGCTTAATAACGGAATTTTCCTCAGGGAACAATGGGGCATTAAGCTTAACCTTGGCAATTGCCGCCTTTGCAAGGGCAACTGCCTTCTGCGACCCCTCCTCTTTATTCTTGTGTATCCATGACACATGCTCACGTATATTAGCAATTTCTACCATATAAGGGTTAAGCCCTGCCGCTTCTGCCACCTTGCGAAAGGTGGCTTCGTGCATTCTCGGAGAACATGCGGCAATTACAATGCCCGTAAGCCCGTTGGTTTTAATAGCATCGGCAATCATATTTTGCCCTGTTTTGGCGCACATATAGGGATACTGCTCCGCCACAACAATGCCGGGTATGCTGCGCACACCGTCCAACACCACATTGGGGTCCACGGTGGCTTTTATATTAGAGCCGCAATGACAAACAAAAAATCCAATTTTTTCCAAAACCAAGTCACCTGCTTTCGTTAGTTGTCGTTTTGTTGTTTTGGTTTTTCAAAAACCAAGTCAATTCTGGTAACCCAACCATGCCCTACCTGCTTGATGGGGATGCACCCCATGAATCTGTATCCTTTGTTGGCATGCTTATTGATTATATACCTGTGCTTTTCCAGCTCGTACTTGAAAACGCCCTTCATCTCCACCGTGACATATTTGTATTCGTACATGACATTACCTCGTATTAACTATCTATCATCGTTTTATTTTGCGGCATTAATGGTTTGCTTCCTAATTTCCAACAAAATCTTAATGCATTCCATGGTTTCGCCTTGTGGGATGTAGAAAGCCATGCTGGCACCGCAAACACCATCAAACCTTTTTCCAAATATAGCCTTGTTAGTTCCCGGCGTACATCCATTACCGCAATTATCGCACTTGTTCACATTCTCCCAGGCGATTTCTTTCATGCGCCCGCTTAAAGGGACACCTTTATGCTCCATGCTATAATCGCCATCAGTCCAAATCGTCCAAGGGCTTGGATAATCCGTCCCATCGTCCATGTGCATATAGCATACAACCTTGCCCCGATAGCTTACAGTTGCCCCGTCTATGGTCATATCGCTATTTTTCAGGTATTCTAAAAATTCCAACCGGTTCTGTTTCAATATTAGCCACCCCACACTGTTACTATGCGTCACAAGGTTTTTCAAAAATCAAATCCACAGAACGTATAACACCATTGCCCCTTTGATATGTTGGCATAAAGCCCACATATCGCCAACCTGCCTTGGCGTATTTGTTGATAATACTTCTATGTTCATCGGAATTAAAACCGAAAACGATCCCGGCGGTTTCAACATGTACATACTCATATTCGTATATATCGCCCACCTCACATTATTTTTTGAGCAACCTTGATTGTTGTTGTTTTTTTGGCGGATCACCCTTTGTATTTCCGGAATGCTGCAACCAGCAACTGCTGTGGCATTTCATCATCCAATTCACCAACAACATCCTCCACCGTTATGCCATCGCCACCCTTTTGCCTAATCGCCGCCAGCCGTACCGATTCTATTAGCTGGGCAGGCGCAACACCACGGGGGCAACGCTGCACACAGGCAAAGCATGACAGGCACTTCCAAAGGGTGGTAGATGACAGCAAACCATCCACATCCCCCCGCATTAAATACGAAACAAATTGATGTGGGCGAATATCCATTTGCTCATAAGACGGGCAGGCGGCAGAGCAGCGCCCGCATTTCATACACTTTTCCGCTATTGTGCGGCTGTTTAGCAAAATTTCCTTGGTTTCAAAAGCTGGGTTAAGCATTGGCTTTAGCCTCCTCCCCGTCAAGCCCAAGGGCTTCTGCCAGTAATTTGGTAAAATATGTTATGGGCAAAATATCGCCCGCTTGTTTCTTCACATTATAGGCACACAGCGGACAGGCGGTAATTAACTCCTCTGCCCCTCGCCTTACCGCATCTTCTGCAACAGCATGGCACATTTTTGCCGACATTTCCTTTTCCGCAAGGGAAATATAGCCGCCGCAACACTCATTACGCATGGCATATGTAACAGGCGTTGCCCCCAAAGCCTTGATAAAATCCTCAATAATTGTGGGCGATTCTGGGTCATCAAAAGCCATAACGGCACCGGGTCGCAACAGCATGCATCCGTAATAAGCCCCAATTTTGCGCCCAATTAATGGGTTTGTTACAGCGGCTTTAACTTTGTCAAAACCGATTTTATCCCGCAACACTTCCAAAAAATGCAAAACCTCTGTACCGCCGTTGTATTCCAATTCCTCATCATAAGCCGTTAGGGTTGCCCTAAATTCAGCATCTTCTGCCGCATCACGGTTTACACGTTTTAGCACATGGTGGCAAGCAGAGCATAACGTTACCAAAGCCCGCCCATTATCTTGTGATGCCTTCAAAGCCCGCACCGATGGGGTTTTGCTTGCCACCACATCCGCCCCCATGGGGTACACCGCACCGCAACACTGCCAATCCTCTATCTCCCTAAGCTCAAAACCCAGCTTTTCCGCCGCTTTACGGGCAAAAATGTCCAGTTCCTTTGCTTTGGTGTTAAGGGTGCAACCGGGGTAATAGTCAAAAATCATAAAATCATCCCTTGTCCTTGTATTGTTATTTATGTTGTGTTATAATTTATCCTACAATAAATATAACACGAAGCACCCCCTGCTGTCTATGGGGTTTTTCTACAAAAATTAAAATATTTTTCCAAAAGGAGATGTTAGATTGGATACCGCAATAATCGCCCTTATAATCATAGGTGTTGCACTTGTGCTGTATATTACCGATTTTTTCCCCGTGGCTACCACATCCATCCTCGCCATCGTTGCTATGGTTGTTTTCGGCGTTATCCCTTTTAATTTGGCCTTTGGCGGCTTTGCACATGACATGGTTTTTTTAATTGTGGGCATGGTAATTGTGGGCAACACTTTGTTTGAAACCGGAGTTGCCCAAATTTTGGGCAAAGCTATCATAAAAATGTCGGGCGGCAACGAAAAACTTTTTGTTGTTATTTTAATTTTGGTGGCCACCATACCCGCTGCGTTTTTAAGCAACACCGCCGCCGCCGCCATGATGTTGCCTGTGGCCGCATCCGCCGTGGCTGCTTCAAATGGCAAGTTTACCAAAAAAAATACTTTTATGGTAATAGGCATTGCCGCCGTTACATCAGGCGGGCTTACCGCTGTTGGTTCCACCCCGCAAATATTTGCCCGTGGGCAGTTGGAAGCCCATGGTATTGAGCCTTTTGGATTTTTTCAGCTGGCCCTTGCCGGCGCACCTATTATTGTATTATTGCTGATTTATTACCTAACCATCGGCAGATCTATTTTGAAAAAAGCCAGCAGCAATGAAGATGACACAGCCGAAGCAAGCATAACCTTGCAAGTTGACGAACCAGAGCGAAAGCCCTTAAAAATGGCAATAACCCTTGCTGTGCTTGCTTTCTGCATTGTAGGGTTTATTACCGATGGCTTTGGGGAAACCTTATCACTTGGAACAATTTCCATGATTGGTGCAATTGTGTGCATTGCCACCAAATGTATCGGGCAAAAGCGGGTTTTTGCCACCATGGACTGGACAACAGTGGTGGTTATCGGCGCATCCCTCGGTCTTTCTGCAGGCCTTGCAGAAAGCGGTGCAGGTGCGATGATAGCCGAGGGGATGGTTAATTTTCTTGGTACAGATGTTTCCCCATGGCTTTTAACGGCAGGGCTTGCCCTAATTGCCGTTATTTTAGGTAATTTCATGTCATCCACCGCCACCGCCGCCCTGCTTATACCTATTTCTATCGAAGTGGCTTTTGGCATGGGCATTGATGTGCAAGCCGTGGTTATGGCGGTGGTTGTCGCCTGCAATATATCCTACGCCACACCGGTTTCCACCCCGCCAATGACCATGACCTTGTCGGCGGGCTATAAATTTGTTGACTATATAAAATTCGGCGGGCTATTTAACCTATTGGCATATGCCTTGGTTGTTCTGCTTTTCCCGCTGATACTGAATATTTAACGGAGGTGTGAGCACCTTATGTTCAAAAAACTTTTCACAGAATTTCTGAATACCGAAGAAGTTAAGCGGTTTGAAACGGCTAATGCCGTTACACCGCAACGCCGGCGTGCGCTAACATTCGGCGCAGTGCTAATGTTTAGCAACAGAGAGCCCTTGCGCACTTTTAAGATGATGCACGCCGGGCCCGGCCAGATAGAAAGCTTACGGACGGGTTTTGGTGAATGGTGGGGCATTTATGATGAAGATGAGGCTTTGGAAGTACTTGAATATCTTTCAAAAGCCGAAGGCCATGCCCCTTTTGCAAACCAACTTTACCAACAGCACATAGCCCCCAAACGCAAGGATAAGCGGTTTGGCGTAAGGGACGAAAACACAGGCAACCAGCGGGCGGATCAAGGCCTGAAAGCCTATGACCAAGTTTGGTATGATTTGCAAAGGTTTCCCGGCAAAGACCATAAATACGCCAGTGAGGAGCTGCTTGCCGTAGAAAACTTTGCTGCATGGGATTTGGGCAGGGTTGTTTATATAGCGAGAAACAGCGTAGCCTTGGGATATCTTGAAGAGGAGCGGGTATGGCAATACATAGAAAAGGCTGCAGATATGGCAAGCGGCATTTACAGCGGCTGGCGGGAATACTTAGCTGCATATTGTCTTGGGCGTGCTTTGGGCTACGGCAGTTACAAAAACATCGACCTTGAGGTTAAATATTTGCTAAAAGATGATAATAGCCCGTATAAGGACAGTAAATTCAAATAACTACAAGCCATTTAAGATTCTTATAAGCCGTATCAGCAATCCCTATGGGCGCAGTGCATTAAAACCATTGACATAAGGCATCATAGTATAGTAAAATTTGAGTATCATCAAATTTCAGAGGAGGAATAAATTAATGGCAAATCCAAACATTGTTGTTGACACCCCGTTTTTTTATCTTGATGTCGACAAATGTATCGCTTGCGGTCTTTGTGTGAAAGTGACACAGACCCAGCAAGTATGTAATGCGCTATTGTTCGATGGCGACAAGAAGGACAAAAAGTTTATCTACCATCCAGACAAGTGTGTGAACTGTGGTAACTGCGTATCTGTATGTCCTGTTGACGCATTGAAATCCAAATCGGATGTTCCTTACGAGGAAAGCGAAGTTACCAACACCGAAAGCACATGCCCATTCTGCGGCGTTGGCTGCCAATTGATTTATCAAGTAAAAGACAATAAAATTGTCAACGTTAAGCCGGTTAAGAACGCTACAAACAGCGGCATGCTTTGCGTAAAGGGTAAGTATGCTTACCATTACCCAAGCCATCCTGATAGACTTCAAAAGCCACTTATCAGAACCAACGCAAAAACCGAAGCTCCACAATGGCGTGAAGCCAGCTGGGATGAGGCCTATGACTTGGTTGCTAAAAAGTTCAAAGAAGCAATTGATAATTATACAGTAGCCGAAACCAGCAAGGAAAAGGCTGTTTACAAAGGTCAAACCGAGAAAATCGGCATCCTGTCCTCTGCTAAAATTTCCAACGAGGATAACTATCTTGCGCAAAAATTTGCCCGTGTTATTTTCAAAAATAACAATGTGGACATTTGCGCACGCCTCTGACATGCCACATCTGTATTTGGACTCGTGTTGTCCTATGGATCTGGTGCAATGTCAAACTCTATGCTAGAAATGAAGAATAATGATGTAATCTTTGTAATCGGTTCTAACCCATCTGTGGCTCAGCCAATCGCTTCTAACTACATTAAGCAAGCCAAGCTTGCCGGTGCGAAGCTTATTGTTTCTGACCCAAGAACCATTGACCTTGCTGAAATGGCTGACGTTCACTTGGCTAACTATGCTGGTACAAACGGTGCTATCATCCAAGGTATGCTTTCACATATTATCCAAAACAAGCTTTACGATGAAGCGTTTATCCAAGAGAGATGCGACATCGAAGGTACCGAGTTCCTTTCCGTTGGTTGGAATGAGCTTCAAAAGCAAGCTGCAGACCCGGCAAACAGTGTAGAAGCTATGGCTAAAATCGCCGGTGTATGTGCCGAAGATTTGAAGAAAGCTGCTGAAATGTATGCTAAAGGTCCAAAGTCCTCCATCGTTTGGGGTATGGGAACTGCCCAGCATGCTAACGCTGTTGAAGTTGTTCAGCACATCGCTAACCTTGTTGCTATCTGCGGCATGGTTGGTAAAGAGAGCACAGGTGCTAACCCACTTCGTGGTCAAAACAATGTACAAGGTGCTTGCGATACCGCTTGCCTTGCACTGTTCTACCCAGGTTACAAGTTCGTAGCCGACTATCCTTTGAAGCAAGGCGAAGGCTATGACCCGGATAAAGACCCGGATGCAGACCTTTTTGAGAAGATTTGGGGCGTGCGTCCACCATATGGTCAAGGTCTTGCCCTTACCCATATGTGCATGGATCAAAAGCAATTGGACGAGCAAACTTGCGTATTAACCGGCAATAAGGCAACCTACCTTACCACTTCTTTGGCTGACAAAGCTTTGAAGGTGATGTATTGCATCGGTTCTAACCCGGCTCACGCATCTGCTGATACCATTGCCGTTAAGAAGCACCTTTCCGGCCTTGAGTTCTTGGTGGTTCAAGATATCTTTATGACTGAAACTGCTGAGCTTGCTGATGTTGTTCTTCCGGCTTATGCCAAGCATGAGAAGTGGGGAACTTACACCAACACCGAGCGTCGTGTGCACCTTGCTCGCCCGGCTTTGAATGCACCAGGCGAAGCCAAGTCCGACATGGAAATTATGATTGAGTTGATGAAGCGTCTTGGTTACGACCAAAAAGTTTCCAACCATACTGATCAGCACAGCACTGCAAAAGAAATCTTTGCAGAAATCGGTCAAGCTATGCCTCAGTACGCCGGCCTTACCCACGAGAACATTACCGAGCAAAAGGGTATCCACTGGCCAACCGGCGGTGCTGACGGTCTTGCTAAGAATCCGGGTGGTACCCGCTTCTTGCACGCTGCTGGTTTCCCGCGTGGCAAAGGTGTACTTCGTGGCTTCGGTTTCACGCCGGCTGACGAGCAACCTTGCGACCAGTACCCGGTAATCCTTACCACTGGTAGAACTTTATACCACTGGCACGCTATGCAAATGACTGACAAGTCCTCTACCATCCTCACTACCCAGCATGAAGGTTTTGTAGAAATCAGCGCATCAGATGCCAAGAAATGGGGCGTTACCTGCGGTGATTATGTGAAAATTACCGGTAGAAGAGATGTAGCTTATGCTAAGGTTGTTGTAACCGAAGGCATCAAAGAAGGTGTGGTATTCTCACCATTCCACTTCCATGATGTTTACATTAACAACCTAACCAACCCGAAGCTTGACCCAATCGGTGCCGAGCCGGAGCTGAAAGTTGCCACCGTTAAGGTTGAGAAAGCCTCTGCGGCCGACAGAAACCGTGTTGGTAAGTACAAAGACGGCAAACTTGCCTCTCCAAGCAAGTAATATCTGCTAAATGGCTATAATGCCCATATATAAAGTGAAGTGCCCTGTCCTCTTTTGTAGGGCAGGCTTTCGCTTTGTTAAGGGATTGTCAAACTTTGGACAAACAATGACAAATTGTGGTGATTTATGAAAATATTTGGTGATGCAGTGATTTTATGCGGTGGCAAAAGCACCCGCATGGGCTTTGACAAATCACTATTGCAAATTGATGGTGAGTATGTTATAAATATTATGGCGGGCAAATTATGCCAAATATTTGATAATGTGTCTTTATGCGCCAATGGGCATGATAAGTTTGAGCGGTTTGGGTTGCCTATCATCCAAGATATTTACAATGAAGGGATCGGACCCATCGCCGCCATCCACGCTGCATTAAAGCAAGCAAAAAGCAAATATATTTTTGTTGTTGCCGTGGATATGCCTTTGATAAACCTTGCATATATTCTTCATATGATGCATGTGCTGGAACATACCAGCCCCCCTCCCCTTGCCTTTGCACCATTAGTTGATGGTTTTACAGAAGGCACACATGCCTTTTATTCCATTGAAGCCCTAAGTGCAATTGAAAGGGAGATTGAGGCAGGAAACTTTGCCCTGCACAGACTTTTGGGCAAACTGAATGCCCGGCATATATCGGAGAAAGCAAGCCGTGGTTTTGACAAAGACCTTGACATGTTTACCAACTTAAATTACCCCCAAGATTTGGAAGGAATGGGAGGATGCCATGATTGATAATCTAACCATCATCAGGTACGATGCCGAGGGCAAAAGACCAATGGAGGATCCTGTAATTAGGGAGTTGCGTGCAAATTTGGTGATAAATGGTGAATTGTACCTGTCCATGATGTGCCTACCCCAAAATTTTGAGGAGTTGGCCGTGGGCTTTATGTTCTCCGAAGGGCTGATAAAATCCTACGCTGATATTAAAAATATTGATGCCACCTGCACCGGCAATATTTTTGTATTTACCCACCAGCCGGTGGTGTACAATAAGACGGAAAACCGTGTATTGGTTTCCGGTTGCGCCAATGGCAGCGTAAATTTAGCATTTCTTAACGAAGCTAATTTGCAGCCCCTTGCAAGTAATTTGGTTTACGGCTATGATGAGATTGTTGATATGATGTCCAAATTTTCCAAGCAATCCCCCATTTTTACAGAGACGGGTGCTGTACATAGTGCCGCCCTGCTTTTCAAAAACGGCAAAGGGCACTTTTTTGAGGATATTGGCCGCCACAACGCCGTGGACAAGGTGGTGGGAGCTGCTTTAATGCAGCAACTACCTATCAAGGAGGGTGTGTTATTGGTAAGCGGCAGGGTTTCGTCAGAAATTGCGCTAAAAACCAGTCGCCTTGGCATCCCTGTTATGGTAAGCCAGTCTGCCCCCACATCCATGTCAGTGGCAATTGCCGAAAAAGTAGGTATGACGCTGGTGGGATTTGCCCGTGGGCGGCGTTTTAATGTGTACTCGGGAGATTCGAGAATCTCCTCGTAATAAAATAAAAAATTTTTCAAGGAGGAAACAAAAATGTCAGAAACGACGAAAAAAGCTGTGTCGCCTGAAAAGGTGTGGACCATTTTAGCTGCCGTAACCCTTATTTACGGTTTGGTTTTAACCTTCCTGCACGCAGGTGACCTTAGCTTTTTTGATGCCCTGTGGACATATGGCTTGTGGAACATAGTAAACAATCCAGCCATTTTGCCGCTGGATTACATTGCAATGGGCGGTATTGGGCCGGCCTTTGTAAACTCCGGTATCGTAGGTTTTATATTAATTGGCGGCTTTAAGTTTGCTAAATTGCCAATCAGTGGGCCGCAAATGGGTGTTTTGGGTCTTACCATGGGCTTCTCGTTTATGGGTAAAAACTTCCTAAACATCTTGCCAATTTTGCTTGGTGCACTAATCTACTCCGCCTTTATGAAAAAGGACGGGGAAAGCCTTCGTGACACATACAAAGGCCACATCACCATGGCGGGCTTTTCTACCTGCTTGGCGCCAATTATCACCCAACCTGCTTTTATCCCGCAATTTAGGGATGTTCACGTGCTTTTGGGCGTTGCAATTGGTGTTGTATTCGGTCTCCTCATCGGCTTCTTTATTAATGCAATGGCGGTTTTCATCCGCAAAAGCCACGAAGGGCTTAACCTTTATAATATCGGATGGGGTGCCGGCCTCTTCTCCATCGCTTTAACTGCTATTTACGGCACTGTTGGCATCCAAAACTTTGTTGTTGATGCGCCGATGCGTAACCTTGGCCAGCGTATGGTTGATGTTTACGGCAACTATCGCCAGCTAAGCCCTGTGGGCTACTATAACTGGGAAATTTGGGGCTTTATGGCATTCCTTGCCATCTATTTCATCTTAATGGGCTTCCTTAGCGGTGCTAAGGGTGGCGATGTTAAGGAAAGCTTGTACCTGAAAGCTGGCGATTCCAAGTTTATTAATAACTTCTTTGCCAAATACGGTGCAGGCAAAACATATCTTGCAATGGGTCTTTTGGGCATAATGTTGCTTGCTGTAACTCTAATTCTGCAAGTTAATATGAATGGCCCAATCCTTGCGGCTGTTATATCCGTTGTGGGCTGGGGTGGTTTTGGTAAGGCCGTTGCAAATGCTGCCGCTATTGGCCTTGGTGTTGTGGTTGCTGGTGTTTTGCGCTTCTTTATCTGGCCGGAACATGTACAGTGGTCAAACTACAACCTATTGGAATATCTTCGCACCCAACCGGTTATCTGGACATCTGCCTTCTGGGGCATGTGCTTGTCGCCTATGGCACGCTTCTTCGGCTGGAAATGGGCAATTCCGATTGGTATGCTTCACTTCACCTTCGCTGCCACCATCGCCAATTTCCATTGGGGTCAAAACCTTTACAACAACGGACTTGCCGCAGGCTTCGTGTGCGTTGTGATGATACCAATTATCCGTGCTTTGGACAAAAAAGGTAAATATGGTATGGAAAAGGTTTATCCGGATCCATCCTAAGAAAACGAAATACAGCAAAACCCGCTGATTGTGGCGGGTTTTGCTTTTATGAGGAGCTATCAAAATGCAAAATTTAGTAAATGAATTTATTGCAGAAGGTAGTTTGTTAGCGGATGCAAAAAGCTGATATATTGACTTGGTTTCTGAGGTTGGTGAGCTATTTGCTGATTATTGCTAAAACAGTTTCCTGCACATCCATGCCTTCGTAATTAAAAATATGGGGCTGTGCGGGAAATTCATCGATAGCATGCCCCAAATTGTCTGCGTTATGGGACATGTCAAAGTCAAAGGGCATTCGGGTATTAGGTAGCATTGGTTAGCTACCCATCGAAAGATGAATCTTCATATGCAAAATCTGCCGCATTAAGATAGGGCAGTGATGCCATACTTTCATTGGCTACACGCAGCACTTCTATATTAAGCGGATTGTTGGCATAATATATCCTTGTGTGCGGTTGTGTAATATGCGGGGCAATAAGAGTATCTTTTGCACGGCTCTATTACAAAGGTTTCAATGCATTGATTTATTCCCCCTTCCCTCCATGGGTTTGTTGGGGTTTTGCCAGTTCATATGAAAATGGGCAAAAAGATGTGCTACCTGTAAAAACTCTCCTCGCCTGCCGTTTGCATAACTCGAACACGCAATCTCTGGGCTTCTTCTTGTATTACATGTACCCATTTCCATTACTGCAAGCCACCAATGCAACCAAAACCAACAATGTGGTTGCAAGCAATATCCTTTTCATGTTCACAACCTCCGCCCAAGCATGTCGCCAACCCCCTTAGTTGGCAAGTCAAATTTTTTGACGAAATTTCAAAAAGACTGTTGAAACTTTTTGCCAACATGGTATAATATACACATGGCAAGATTTTGGGAGGATTTATGGAGCACTTAAAAGACAAAGTATATATCTTTGGACACAAAAGTCCGGATACGGATACGGTGGCATCCGCCATTACCTACGCCCACTTAAAGCAACAGTTGGGCATGGCAGGGGCAAGGGCCTACCGTTTAGGTGAAATTAACCAAGAGACTGAGTTTGTGCTTAATTATTTTGGTGTGGATGCGCCACCGCTTCTAAAAGATGTTAAGCGGCGCGTTGGGGATTTGGAATTTTACAAACCCGAAACCGTTTGCGGGCACGAGCCTGTAAAAACCGCTTGGGACATTATGCGCCACGGCGAAGGTAGCCGACTTGTGCCCATTACCTGCGAAAAAGGCAAGCTTGCAGGTATAATTGGCATGGCGGATGTAACCGAAATTTTTATGGATGGTTACGACATTGCCCGGCACGAAATTTTATATGAAAACTTAATAAACATCCTTGAGGGCAAACATTTTGGCGGCAAATATAAATATGACCGGCTTGAAGGGCGTGTTTATGTGGGCGGCATACCCCAAGGTAGCGAAATTTGTGATAAAGACATCATAATTTGTGGCAACTTGGAGTATGCTTGGAAGATGTATTATGAGCATGATTTTGGTTGTATCATCCTTACCAGTGATGTGGAGCCACGTGGCTTTGATGGGGTAAAATGCGCCATTGTTTGTGTAGATTGTGCGGCTTTTACTGCCGTAAAGCTTATCAGTCAAGCAATCTCCATCCGTTCGGTTATGAATACGGAGAGCATTTTAACATTTTCCCCCGAATCCTATGTGGATGATATGCTGGAAACCATGCGCAACAGACGGTACCGCAACTTTCCCATTGTTGCATCCGATGGGACACTTTTGGGGATTTTATCCCGTAGGCATGTGATGCTTGTGGGTGGTAAAAAAGTTGTTTTGGTTGATCATAACGAGCGTAGCCAATCTGTGGACGGGTTGGATCAAGCCGAAATAGTGGAAATTATCGATCACCACAGGTTGGCAGATATACAAACCAATGCCCCACCCTATTCCCGTATAGAGCCCGTAGGTTGCACCTGCACAATAATTTACAAAATGTACAAAGAAAATGGTGTGGACATACCCAAGCCCATTGCGGGATTGCTACTTTCCGCTATTTTATCGGATACTTTGGCATTCACATCCCCCACCTGCACGGCGCAGGACAAGGCAGCAGCAGAAGCTTTAGCGACCATCGCCGGGGTAGATGTGGAAGAATATGGTAAAGAAATGTTTAGGGCAGGCACAAATTTGGATAAGATGAGTGTAGCCCAGATGTTGACAACTGATATTAAAAAATTCACCTTTGGTAAAACGGATGCCTATGTGGCACAAATAAATGTAATGGACTTTGAGGGCTTAATGGCCCGCGAGGCGGAAATTACCGAAGAGCTTACGAAGTTTTACGAAGTTAACAACTGTCGGCTATTGGTGTTTATGGTAACGGACATTATCCGCAATGGCAGCGAGCTTTTTGCCGTGGGTGATGCTAAAAAAATAGCACAGGAAGCCTTTGGCATGGCAGAGGGTAGTAGCAGAATTTTCCTGCCCGGGGTAGTTTCCCGCAAAAGCCAAATTATACCAAAACTGACCCGCATTGGCGAGGCATAATTTTAAGGAGGTAATATTATGAGCAAGAACAAATCTATCCCGTTGACGGATTATTTGGACATTATTGAAAATACCGAGGATGAAACCCGCTTTTTTGAGAATCTTGACCAAGTCAAAGATGGTTTGGCAGAAGCCAAGGACATACCCGTTGTTGGCGTCCTAATCAATGCTTTGGTGGCATTAAATGATTTTGGTAATGTGGCAGATTTTAAGGATTCTGCCCATTATGATGCGGTTGAAGGGTGGGATATTACGGTAGACCCCGCAACCGGCGCTTTTTCCATTATGCCCGGTGCTGCCATGCGTAAGAAAATTTTTACCATCCTTGGTGTAGTTGCGGCGGGAATAGTTGGTATAATCGTTCTCATCAAATTCCTGCGCCGCCGTAGATAGGCTAAAACAAAATTAATATCTTATTGCAATAAAAAACACCATGCAGACTTGATGCCGCATGGTGTTTTTGGTTTATTGCATCATTCCATACCGCCACCGGGTGGCATTGCTGGTTCTGTGATTTCGACGAATCAGTGATTTTTATGTTTGTGGTCTGCGAGTTTTTTGACTGCCTCAGACTTAACGGCGGCAGATTGACTTGTAGAAAGCTTTCTGCCAGCTTCACTCACTTTTTTTGGTGGATTACATTTTTTACCCACAAAACAACCCCCTTGCCCCTTTCACATAACCAACTTGTCTCATCTCTTATTCTAAAAGGCGGTAACCTGGCAGGGCTTAACCTGCTCTTATAGCATTTAGAGCTTAAAGTTGCGACCATCTATTCGGAATACCATGGATACTTATTCACATAATGGTGATTTTTTCGTGCAAATTACATCATTCCCATACCGCCGCCGGGTGGCATTGCCGGCTCCGGCTCCGGGATGTCAGCAACAACAGATTCGGTGGTTAGTAGTGTAGAAGCCACAGAATTGGCGTGTTGCAAAGCAGAGCGGGTAACCTTTGCAGGGTCGATGATGCCTGCTTCTATCATATTTACATATTCATCGGTTAAGGCGTTAAAGCCCACGCCGGCGGCAGATTCCATAACTTTATTAACAACCACAGAGCCTTCCAAGCCTGCATTTACAACAATTTGTCGCATGGGTGCTTCCAAGGCTTTAAGGATAATGGATGCGCCCGTCTTCTCATCACCAACAAGGCTTTCCATTACTTCGCACACCTTTTTGCTGGCGTGGATATAAGATGCACCACCGCCCGCCACAATACCTTCCTCTGTGGCAGCACGGGTTGCCGCAAGGGCATCTTCCATGCGCAATTTCTTCTCTTTAAGCTCGGTTTCGGTGGGTGCACCAACTTTTACAACAGCAACGCCGCCCGCCATCTTCGCTAAACGCTCTTGCAATTTCTCTTTATCAAACTCGGATGTGCATTCTTCTATCTGGGTTTTAAGTTGGGCAACACGGGCAGAAATGGCATTTTTATCCCCTTCCCCGTCCACTATAATTGTGTTTTCTTTTTCCACACGCACACTTCTGGCACGCCCAAGCATTTCCGGGGTGGATTCTTTTAGGTCTAGGCCCAATTCTTCAGTTATAACGGTAGCGCCGGTCAATGTGGCGATATCTTCTAGCATTGCCTTTTTGCGGTCACCAAAGCCCGGGGCTTTAACAGCCACACAAGCAAATGTGCCACGCAATTTGTTAAGCACCAGGGTGGTTAGGGCTTCGCCTTCCACATCATCTGCGACTATCAGCAATTTACCGCCGGTTTGCACAAGGTGCTCCAATAGGTGCAAAATGTCTTGTATATTAGAAATCTTTTTATCTGTAACCAAAATATAAGGGTTATCAAGGGTGGCAATCATTTTTTCCATATCGGTCGCCATATAAGCGGACAAGTAGCCACGGTCAAACTGCATCCCTTCCACCAGTTCCAGCTCCGTGTTCATTGTGCGGGACTCTTCAATGGTTATAACGCCATCAGCGGTAACTTTTTCCATGGCTTCGGCTACCATTGCGCCCACTTCCTCGTCCCCGGCAGAAATGGCGGCAACACGGGCAATGTGGTTTTTTCCATCCACCACCTGTATGGTGGCTTTGATGGCCTCCACGGCCGCTTCGGTGGCTTTTTGCATGCCACGACGCAAAATAATGGGGTTTGCGCCCGCCGCAATGTTTTTAAGCCCTTCACTAATCATGGCTTGTGCCAAAACAACGGCGGTGGTTGTGCCATCACCTGCTAAATCACTAGTTTTCGTGGATGCTTCTTTCACAATTTGTGCGCCCAAATTTTCAAAGGGGCACTCTAATTCAATTTCCTTAGCGATTGTTACACCATCATTGGTGATAAGGGGTGTGCCATATTTTTTATCAAGCACCACATTGCGCCCTTTTGGGCCAAGTGTTATTTTTACAGTATCTGCCAACTTATTAACGCCCACTTCCAGCGCATTTCTGGCATCAATTCCAAATTTTATTTCCTTTGCCATTTTTATCCTCCTATTCTAAATGGTTCTATTGAACAATAGCCAAAATATCGTTATGCTTTACCACGATGTACTCATCATCGCCAATTTTTACTTCTGTGCCTGCATATTTGGAATATATAACCTTATCTCCAACGGTAACTTCCATTTTAATTTCCTTACCATCCACCATGCCACCGGGGCCAACTGCTACAACCTGAGCCTCCTGTGGTTTTTCTTGTGATTTGCTTGTTAAGATAATACCGCCTTTTGTGGTTTCCTCCGCTTCCAGTTGTCTTAGCACAACCCTGTCAGCAATGGGCTTTAACTTCATATTGCTACCTCCTAAAAAATTAATTGGGATTAGCACTCCTCACATTCAAGTGCTAACAACATTATATATTTTACCAAATGCCCCATATATTGCAAACGGTGATTTTGGTCAAATACCCTTTTAATATAGCTTTTTAATATTTTAATTCGTTTTTTCTCATGATATCTCCCATTTTCTTATTCAGTAACGCCTTATTTTGTCTTCCTATATGATGAAAAGAGGAGTTGATACCATGTTTCGCAATCCTTCCATCGCCATTTTAGACACGGGCGTTGCCCCTGTTACCGACTTGCATGGGCGCATCATTTGCAGTGTGGATTTTATAAACGGCAGCCGCCACGCTTATGATGATAATGCCCACGGCACCCATGTGCGTCCTTCATAATCTTAGTCAGTTGCAACGGTCGCTGGGTCGTGCGGCAATTTATGGACACAGATTCTTAAAGCAGCCACCTTATTGTTATCACTTGCTCCTTTGTTTCGGGGCATCTTTCCCCAATGCAAACTGTGTCAATGAAGTCATTTATAATTTCGTGGGTCAAGGTTTCAATCCGCTTGTATTCTTCCAAAAGAACCCATGCATTGCCGAAAGTCTTTTTGTGCATCTCCATGTCGGCCAATTTATCTTCTAAGTCCCCTCTCATTTTGATATATTCTTGCTGTTCTTTCTCGAATATTTCTTTGAAGCTCAAAAAATCTTCTTCCAAAATAATATGGTTCAACTTATCGGCATAGGCCATGGCCATAACCTTTCGGGTAGTTTCGATTTTTGCTTCAACCTCAAATAGCTGTTTTTTAATTTTCGGGAAGTCATCACCCCCTTCTTTAATACAGGCTAAGGCGGCACTGATAATTTCAACAGCATCGTCGCCGTTGGTGGCATCGCTAATTAACTCCCTTATTCTGTTTGCAATTGCCTCCTCAACCTTATCTTGGTTGATACAGTGAGGTGTGCAATCTCTTCTTTTAGATATTGTGGAAAGTTTGCACCTTAAAAAGCGGGTTTTGCCATTTCGGGATAACCCACTTCGCTGCATAGTGGAACCGCAATCGGAACAAATAAGCTTACCCGCTAAAATATGGGGCTTCAATTTCTCTATTGGTTTATTGTCAGGGTCACTTTTATATCCTGTACGCTTGCGATCCATCAACTTTTGCACCTTGTTAAACCGGTTTTCGTCAATTATTTGTGGGTGGTTGTTTTTTATTACTATCCATTGGTTTTCGGGAACCACGGCTACCTTTTTACTTTTGTAGCTCACCCTCTGCTGCCTGCCTTGAATTAGTGTTCCTATGTAAGTTTCGTTCCTAAGGATTTTATTTATGGTGCTTGCTGCCCAAATTCCGTATTTAAGGCTGTAAATGCCGGCACCGGGGTTTGCAAAGTTAAGTCCCTGCTTCTTTTTGTATTGGCTTGGGGTGGGCACACCTCTTTGGCTTAAAATATGCCCTATAGCGTGGGCGCCATTGCCTTCCAAGTACAAGGAATAGATTTCTCTAACAATTTGCGCAGCTTCTTCATCAATAACCAGTTTGTGCTTATCATCCGGGTCTTTGCTATATCCATAGCAAGCAAAAGGGCCGAGAAACTGCCCGGCTTCCATCTTTTTCCTAAAAACGGCTCTAATATTATCAGACAAGTCCTCGCTATGCCATTCATTTATAAGCCCGTATATCTGGCGGGCTTTTTTGTTGCCCTTAACATTGGTATCCACATTATCGGTTAGGCTAATAAAGCGTATACCCCACTTAACAAAATGGCCATGTATATACTTCTCTACCAGCTCCATATCCCTTGTAAAACGGGATTGATGCTTACAGATGATGGTGTTAAACTTGCCGTCAGCGGCATCCTTAATCATCTGCTGAAAAGCCGGTCTGTCCGAAAATCCACTTAAATCCTCATCCACATAGACATTGTGGATGAGGAAGCTGTTGGAAACTGCATAATCCAACAGCATAAGCTTTTGATTTTGGATGCTTTCGCTGTCATCTCCGATATGTGTTTTGCCTACGTCTTCCTTTGATAGGCGGCAATAAATAGCCGCAATTTGTTGGTTTTGCATCCGCATCGCCCCCTACTTTGCACTACCTGTATTACCAAGTTTTTTAGGATGGTTTTTTGAAGCGCCGCCCACAATCCCATAGCCTTCTTTAACCAAATGTTTGACAATGATTTTCTTAATATTTTTTTGCCTTTCACCCTCTTCAGTTGACATGAAAAGATCCACCGCAACAATTTTGGCACCCCTCAAATCATCACCTCATTACAATATTCCAAAAATATACATTACTATCCATATTCACCTACGGCTTGTTTGTATATCTAATAGAATCATCGAAAAACAAAATCGCTTTTGATTTCGCTGGGGATGAAAAAATGTTGACTTTTACCTTGCGGTATGATATAATTACAAGAAGGTTATTGCGGTTTTGTGCTTTGTTTGGTTTATTGAAAACATCAGACCGAAGAGAGGTGTAAAGAGTGGGTGAAAAAGAGCTCAGAATCCAAAAAGATATGCGGGTATTTATTTGCTTCTTTTTTGCCCAAAGTGCTGTTGGGCATGCAGCTTTAAGTATATACTTTTTTACTCAGCAACTTACGGTTCTGGCTATTATAAATATTTTCGATGTTTTGTTTTTCATCATAGTTCTCATAATAAATAAATCACTTAAAATACGGGTGCTTAGTTATTTATTTGCAGCGAAGATTGTCCAATTCTCCTTAATATCAACTATATTAATGGGGCTAAATATTAATGTACAATGGCTTTTGCTGATGGCCATGTTTATGGTGGCTTTGCATCTTGATTTTAGTAAGAGACAGAGGATTATAATATTTATAACCCTACCTGTTTTAATGAACATACAATTAATAATACCCGAATTTTTCCCGCCTCCATTTTATATTGAGAGAAACTTATTCTTGAGTTTTTTCTATGCTAATATTGTCGTGGTATCCTTTGGTGTGGGAGCCTTGGTAAGGTATGCTTTATCCGACAAAACAACAGCGTCTTTTGAAAAAAATATAGCCGAGTTTAAGCAAATTGCAAATATAGATCCACTGACCAAGATAAATAACCGCAGATATGCAGAAGCTTTTTTTGACAAGTTGGATGGCGAATCTTGCTTTATAGGGCTTATGGATATTGATAATTTTAAGGTTGTAAACGATACTTACGGGCATGATATCGGGGATGTTGTTTTGGTTAATGTGGCGGAGGAATTAAAGAAGGCCACAAGGCAAACAGATTTGGTTTGCAGGTGGGGCGGGGAAGAGTTTTTGGTAGGTTTTCCCGAATGTGATTACGAAGATGGTTTGAGAATTTTGGAAACGATACGAAAAGGGGTGGAGGATAAAAAAATAGACACGGAAAAAGGCGCAATAAAGGTTACTTTGACCATGGGAGCAAGCATATTCTCTGGCGGAAATATAAAAGACACCATAGAAGCGTGTGACGAGCTTTTGTATGCCGGTAAAAAGGCCGGTAAAAATAGGATTATGTCCATCGACCATCCTGCCAAAGCTTGATGAGGTGTAAGGCATGCATCTTGAAGCATTAACGCAAGTGCCTGCATTAAATCAATATTCTACATCTAAAATGGAGGTTTAACACATGAAGTTATGGAAGTATCTACTTATTGCTGCTTTAATTTTTTCCGCACTCTTCCTAATTGTATATGGAAGCTTGCTGATGATTTCACCGGACAACATAAACATCACGCTTAACTTTGAGGATGTATCCTCAGATGAACAACTCCAAATAGTAATATTCCTGTATGGGAAGCTCTTTCTTGCAATTGCATTTGCATTCATAATAAACACCATTCTTGTTATCAAAGATTCTCCTTTGGGAATAATATTTGCAATAGGTCAAGCAGTCCTAATGATGAATGCCGGGGTGCTGTCATTTATTATGACCGGTGATGCAACATATTTGTACGCAGACCTGGTTAGGGGATTGCTACTATTGATATTGGTAATTCTTTATTACTTTATGTATTACCGAAGAAAAGTCCTGCGTAAGTAAAATCATCACATTACATTCGTTTTTACATTCGTTTTTGCTTTTCCAAAAAGGATAGGCATTTAAGCCTCTTACGAGACATTTCTGAAAGGGTGTGTAGCAATGATATTTCTGTTCCTGTTTATACTATGCTTTCTGTTTTTCGGATACACGTTTGCCTTAAAAAGATTTCTGGAAATGTTTGTCCCGGAAAGGCGCACTCCTCTTTGGTTGTTTAACTCATCCTTTATAGCCTTTTTCATAATCAATAGCATACTTTTCTCCCTTGATATGTACACCCTTTTTCTGGTAGTTAGTGTTTTACTTATGTTTTGTATGACATTTAATTACAAGGGCCCCATTTATAAAAAGATTATCGCAGTTTTATGCTTTGTTGTTGTTCTTTTGGCCTTTGAATCTGCACTATTTGTTATATTCCCCGCTTACAATCCTTATGGCATTGATATGGATTTAGACACAATGTTTTACCATTTGGTGGCGGGCATTTTATACATTGCAGTGGGATACATACCCGGTCGCCTTAAAAATTTAAGAAAAAGCAAGGTTAAATCACCCATAATTTGGATTATTTCGCTTGCGCTTCCGGTTATTTCGATTATTCTGTGGATATGGTTTACAACCTATTTGCCCCGCACTTTGGTTCCTGTTGCTGTTTTATTTGTATTCGTTTTCAATGCCCTAACTTTCTTTATGCACAATACATTAGCGGCATCATACGAAGAAAAGTTAAAAACTGCTGATAAAATGGCAGAACGTATGCAGACTATGTTAGATTCCTCCCCTTTGGCTTGTGTTGTAATTGACGAGGATTTTAATATACTTGAAACAAACCAGCGCACATTGGAGCTGCTGGGCATTTCAAGCCCTGATGAATTTATAAGCGATCACCTTAAATTTTCACCCGAGCGACAATCGGACGGGAAGCTTTCAAAAGAAAAGTTTGAGGAGGTTGTAAACAAAGCCTTTGAAGAGGGCTTGGCCACTTGTGATTGGGTGCATATTGATGTTGATGGTGCAATAATCCCCTGCGAATTAACTTTGAAGCGAGTTGTTTTATCCGAAAAAAACATGGTAATGCGCTATATTCACGATCTAAGAGAAATTCATGCCTTGGAAGCCGCAAAGGAACAAATGGAAAAACTGGCCTTTTCTGATTGGCTTACAGATCTATATAACCGCCGCTATTTTATGGATGCATCTGAAAAAATCCTACAACACTGCAAAGACAATAATCTTGATTTTTCGATTATATTGATGGATGTAGACTCCTTCAAAAAAGTGAATGACGTATATGGGCACGGAATAGGAGACGATGTGCTAAAAATATTCGCAAAGCGCATAAAGCAGGTTTTGCGGGATGACGAAATTGCTGCACGATATGGCGGTGAGGAGTTTATTATTGCGTTACCAAATACAAATAAAGAGAATGCACTAAATGTAGCGCAGCGTATACACGAAAACATCCGCAAATCGCCTTTTGCCATGGAAAATTTATCAATACCAATAACAGCATCCATAGGCGTGGCAACCAAGCAGGAGAACATAGACACTTTACACGCCATCATTGATGCTGCCGATGTTGCCACTTACAAAGCCAAAACGGATGGCAGGGATAGGATTGTCTTTGGATAGTGTTTGCAAAAAATGATGCTGTTGTGGTAAGTGTTTTTAGAAAAAACAAAAAACGCTATTGTCAATTAACAAACTTTGACAATAGCGTTTTTTGTTTTGAAAATTATATATTTAATGTGAACCAACGCCGTTTGGCACACATACAATATGGGTAGCGCAATGATGTTTTGACAAAAATCGGAGGGAGAGAGATAAATGGCAGCAATAAGTTATGAATACTTACAAGCAATACTTTCGGGGTTGGTAAGCAGCGTAAATGGAATTATGCCGGATGCTTACAGGAATGTAACACTTGTGGCTGATGATATTCCTTATGACAATGAGTTGTCCCAAACTTCACCTGAAATGATGGGGTTGGATGCAACGAATGTGCAAGACGCCATTGATGAGCTTGACAGGCTTTTGAAATACAATGCCATCTATGTATTTGATGCGACGGTACAGTCGGCTCCCCCGAATCTTCCTAGGGGATATAACTGGCATGTGGATATTGCAGAGCCGCTAAACGAACCCCATCAATACAGCAGGTATTTTTTCTTAACAGCAGAGGATGCGGCACTTGACCAAAGAAGTAACCCTAATATTAATGCGGCGGTTGCCCGTTGGTTTATTGACGGCTTGCACATGGGTTTTGATTATCTTGAAAACGGGCTTGTGCACACAACGGTTGATATAACATCTCCCATTGACGGCAGTGTAATTCTGTCCACATTCCGCCCTATTCCCATTGGCACCACATGGTTTTTTGGGGTAAACCAAGCCGACCCTTTCCCGGAAACCGATACGGTAAGGTCAATAGTTGACATTAATGTGCAAGGTTTGAATGTAATGCTTGGCAATACCTTTAACCTCAACACGGCCAGCAAGCAGATAGTTGCGGCGATTAACGAAGTTAACAGCAAAGTTGCCAGCGTGGAAGTTTATGAAGCCCAAGATGTAGCGGAAGCCTTGTTATATTCACAAGAGCACCCCAATGTGTTTGTTTTTGTGGCGAAGGAGTGATAGCGTGGCTACAATTTTTTTGACCAATAAAGTAACCAATGGCTCCTTTGAAAGCAATGTAAATGGCTGGAGCGGGTTTATGACGGACAACCGCAATGTGCAAAGCGCCCTTGCCCCCATTCGTGTGCCCAACAACACACCCCTGCCGGTGCATGGCGAAACCGGCACATGGTGCGCCCAAATGGGGGTAAAAACCCAGGGGCTTGTTTATATTAACCCAACCACGCCCATACCCACTGTTATTGGTCATAAATACTATGTGCGGGCAAGGGTAAGTTTGCGGGGAAACACTGTGCCGGGGGTGACAACGGGTTGTACGGTAATCCATGGAACGGGCGTTCCCATACGGGGTACGGCCCTTCCGCCGCCCTTGTTTGACGGCTTGCAAACGCCAAATATCGAAGGATGGAATCTGATTGACACCATATGGACGGCGGATGTATCCCCCTTAAATATGCGCTTTATTTGGCAGCAAACGGGAAACTTGGGCAACAACGAAACCTATGGGCGGGTTGACAATATTGTTTTGATTGACCTTACAGAACACTTTGGCGCAGGAAGCGAGCCACCTTTGTTTGCCATAAGGCAAGGTGTAATTAACCAGCCGCCTGATGGCTGGTGGGAGGGCACTGCGGAAATTACCATGCCCATACCGCCTGTTATTATAACAGACTCAATCCCCATGGCGGTTAAGGGGAGGACATATTTGGCAGAAATAGAGCTTGAAGAAAAGACGGGGACATCTCCCTTTGTTTTTAACCTATCCGGGCTGCCCCTTGACAGCGGCTTATTTATTGACAATAATGGTTTGATTTCCGGCGTGTGCAACCTGGATGAAGGCCAATATGTTGTAGAGGTAATGGTTTCTGACAGCATTGGATATCGTGCAAGAAGGCAATATACCTTAAACGTAGGCGAGCTGCCTTTAATCCACGATGATTATATACCGGGAGCAACGCTGAACCAGCCCTATTCTTGGACGCCCACCGTAACCGGCTCTGATGGCAACCTTAGTGTGTTTGTTACCGTTTCGGGCGGAACATTGCCTATGGGACTAACCCTTAGCGGCACAAATATCCACGGCACGCCCACCATTGACAACCAAAGTTGCCAAATTACCGTAACAGCGTTTAATGATTATGAACCCGGGGGCGTGTCAAGGACATATACGCTGTATGTTTCCGTGGCGGCACGCATTAACACGGTATCGCCTTTACCAAACGGTATCGTGGGCACGCCATATATGTTTAGCATGAGCGGTTATGGCTATCTGCCCATTACATGGGAACATTTGGGTGGCGACTTGCCGCCCGGCATAAGTATGGGCGCAAACGGGACCTTGTTTGGCGTGCCCACCGCAGCGGGGACATATTCTTTCTCCATAGAAGCGTCAAATGACTATGGTTCCGAGGTTAGGTTATACACTTTAACTGTGTATCAACTACCCGTTATCACAACAACCATATTAGGCTATGCCCGCCTTGGCAGAAATTACTCCGGCCAATTAACGGCCATAGGCTCCATGCCTATAACCTGGTTCGTCGTAAATGGAAGCCTGCCTACGGGATTGTCCCTAAACCCAAACACGGGCATAATTTCCGGCATACCTGTTGAAGGCGGAAGTTTCACTTTTACCATTGTAGCCATGAATATTGTTGGCGTTTCCGCCCCTGCAACTTTTACTATCGAAGCGGGTCAATCCCTTGCAATTATCACCACATCTCCCCTGCCCAACGGGATTGTAAGTGTCCCATACACCCCGATGATATTTGAGGCTGAAGGGCTTGACGATTCGTTTATTTATACATGGTCGTGGGCGGCGCAGGCAGGGTCATCTTTCCCGCCGGGGTTAACCTTAAATGCCATATCAGGCGTGTTATCAGGCACACCAACGGCAATTGGCACTTATAATGTCAATGTCACTATCACAGGCGGGGGAACAAGTACCACTGCGCCCTTTGTAATAACTGTTGGCGCACCGCCTGTTATTACATCAAACCCAAATTTGGGCGGCGGCATATCCAGGCCTTACAGCATAGTTTTGCAAGCAAGCGGAACCCTGCCCATAACATGGACTATGACGGAGGGTCCAACACCTGCCGCCGACATAAGCATTTGCTGTGAAGGTGTTGTTTCTTGGCTTATTCCCATGGTGGGTGTATATACATTTACAGTTGTTGCCTCCAATGTGTTTGGTGATTCTGCCCCTGTGCAATTTTCGCTGACGATTACAACACCATCTATTATTGATGTGGATTTGGATGACGGTATTGTGGGCATCCCTTATTCCCATACATTTACCGCCCTTGGAGCAGAGCCACTTGCGTGGTCGCACACCTCCGGCAGCTTGCCTTTTGGATTAACTTTCGACCCGGCAACGGCCACTTTATCTGGCAATCCCACCATAAGCGGAACCTACAATTTCTCCATAAGGGTAGACAATATTGGTGGATATGCCGAGGAAGCATTTTCACTTACGGTTTTAGCAAGGCCCATTATCACAACATTAGTTCTAAATAGTGGCAATGAAGGCACTTACTATTCACAAACACTATTAGCCACCGGAACAACCCCCATAAACTGGAGCGTGCTTGAACCCGCAGATTTTGAAACGGGATTGCCGCCCGGAATATCGCTAACGGGAGCTACCATATCAGGGATGCCCGGGGCGCAGGGGGTATACAGGTTTACAATAAGGGCGGAAAATATAACCGGCCCCGATTATGCGGATACAAGGCAATTTACCATATTAATAGGAGCCAGCGGCGCACCTGTTATAACCACCAATCCCGCACTATATGCAATAAAGGGCGAGCCCTATTCGCTAACCTTGGAAGCAACAGGGGATCAGCCAATATCATGGTTATTAGAAGGCGGCTCGACCCTTCCTGATGGGCTATCCTTAACCGATGATGAAATATGGGGCACCCCCACAGTTGCAGGGGTGTATAATTTCAGAATCATTGCTGCAAACGCTAACGGAAGCGATTCCAGAATATTTACCATAACAATCGCAGACCCGCCCATTATAACCACAACCTTGCTGCCGGACGGAACGACCGGCACGACATATGGGGCAACATTACTCGCCACCGGCGATGCCCCCATATCATGGCAGGTTACAAATGACAGCATTTTAGAGACAGGATTGCCGCCCGGACTGTCCCTAAACACAGGCACCGGGGAAATTTATGGCGCACCAACCACTGCCGGCATCTATATATTTAGCATAACGGCTACCAACGCAGCCGGCTATGATACCGCCCAATTCTCCGTAACCATCACACTTGCCGGCGGCACATTTATTAATGGCAAAGAAATCGGAAACCTATTCATTTTCGGAAAAGAGGTTTTCAGAGCATTTGTAGGCGGCGTTAGAATATTTTGATTCAAAACACCCGGCAAGCGATTTGCACCTTGCTGGGTGTTTTTTGGTTCATTGTCAAATTATTTAATGTTATACGATTCCAACCCATCTCCGTAGCGGCATCATTGTTATAAGTCGTGAAAACAAACAATCATGTTTAATAAAAAGACAATTAGAATATACGCTTTCTCATACAAAAACTTCTCCCATCGTATCAAATTAAAATTCCTAAACAACCAAATACCACCTATACGATCCAAGGCAAATTGATAAACCTCGAATCCCACCACTTAATTTACATTAAAAATATCAATAGTTGCATTATATAATATAATATAATATACCAGATACTCCCTTGTGGCTCTTATAATTTCATTGATTTCTTCACATTTACTATATACTCAACAAAAATTGTGCCTAAGTGGGTTTTTGGGTCCGCCAAAAGGCTTCAACCACTCTTTGGTAAAGCATCTTTATTTCTGCATCCGTTATCAGTCTCGCTCATGTGATAGTGCTTGATTGTGTCGTTGACCCTGCTTCTGAAAATGTCCCGACCAAAATCTGTTCTGTTTCATCCTTAATTTGAAACCAAATTCGGAAATTGTCAAGCCCATGCCTTGTGCGCAGCTCGTTAAACCCCTCTTTGCTTATAGGGGCACTACCACTAATTAGACCCTCTTCAAAACCGCACTAAATTGATAATGATTATGTGTCATTGCTTAAACCAAAAGCTCCGATAAGGTTGCCTTGCTTAGTTGGCTAAGATTATCAACACCACACCCACGTGGCAGGTATTGCAGCGGGGGATGGACGCATGTCGGGCGGGTTGTATGCAGGTGTCAATCCAAGGGCAAATATTGTTTCGTTAAAGGTGCTGGATGGTGCCGGACAGGGTGGTTCCGGAGATGCACTTGCAGGCTTGCAGTGGGTGTTGGATAATGCCCATCGCTACAATATCCGTGTGGCAAACCTTTCCATCGGTACAGCGGATGCGGGTAGAGAAGACCCGCTGATGCGCATGGTGGAGGCGGTTTGGGATGCAGGCATTGTGGTGGTTGCTGCGGCTGGCAATGCGGGGCCCGGCCCATCCACAATAACATCACCGGGTGCAAGTGCTAAAATTATTACCGTTGGGGCGGCGGATGACAAGCATGCAACAGGCAACGCACCAACCGCTAACTATTCCGGCCGTGGCCCAACTGTTGATTGCATAATAAAGCCCAATATTTTGGCGGCGGGTTGCAATGTGGTATCCTGCCTATCCAACAGCGTGGAGCTTTGCCCAAAAAGACTGTCAAAGTTGAACCGATTGGGGGATTATTATGTGAAGATGACAGGCACATCTATGGCCGCCCCCTTTGTATCGGGGGCTGTATCCTTACTATTAACCCGCTTTCGGGGATTAACCCCAAACCATGTCAAGCTTGCCCTTAAACATTCGGCGGCGGACATTCGCCTACCTCCAAACCGTGGAGGTTGGGGCATAATAAACATGGCAAAATTTTTGAATGGAGGAATGTGATATGCTTGAAAGTAAAATTTTACAAGCCACCCAAATGATGAAAGCCATAGAGCAAAAAAGCAAACATGCCCGCAAAAACCCCAGCAAAGAAGCCCGCCTGCTGCACGCCTTAAAACCATTTATAAACCCTACAAGCCACAAAACCTTAGAAGATACCGCAGATATGCTGCACCTAATGGAAACCATGCGAGCCGTAACAGATAATTACATCCAATCCCAAGACATTTCCATACAAAGTGATGGCATTTATGATGTGGATGAAGATTGCATGCGAGGACGCAACAAAAAACCTTTGACATAACCAACCAACTGTGTTATACTTCTTTTTGTGGCATTTTGCCACATCTGCTCTCTTAGCTCAGTGGATAGAGCGTTCGCCTCCGGAGCGAAAGGTCTCAGGTTCGAATCCTGTAGAGAGCGATTGGGAAGACCTTTACTGATTGAGGCCTTTTTCTTATGATTCAGGGCTTGTGGAAATAAATCCCGCTTCCATTCGGTGAAATCTTTTGGCTGATTGGATTCGATAAACCCTATGCATGGTTTCGGAAAATCCAAAGAGATAGGCATTGACAGGCAGAAATTATCCGCAAAACAATCTTTAAAATTATATTTTACCTCAGAGGATAACAAGCCTTTTTGTGCCAACAGAGAATATTTGGGACAAGAATAAATGGACTAATAAGGAACGACAAAAAGGTTGCAAACAAACACTGCCCTATTGTATGTCATCCAATAGGGCAGTGTTTGTTTGCATTGTTACAGCTTATATTACTTCTGCCAAGATTTCAGATGGCGAATAGAAGTGTTCACATCATATGTATGCCAACCTCCATCCTACCCAATCACTTTACCATAGTATACAGATAGGCAAAATTTATTATTATTCAAATTGTACCTAAAAATCTTTATCATTAATTATAAAATTAATGATAAAGATTGGAGGGAGGTGAAAAAGGCCTTGAGGTGTGTGTCTGCCTCTTTACAGGTAAGGTCTTTTGGGCATATGTGCATGCAAAGGATTTATTTATAATTATACTTGGTAAAATATACAAACCATTCCTTGACACATTTACATGAGCGTGATATTATCATGTTTAGAATGTGAAAAAATGTTATATCATATATTTTTTGGGAAATGATTGCGAATACAGCTTGTGAGAAGTTGGACGTGATTGGAAAAATAGAAAATGACTTTGATAGACATCAGAGCTATTGGTGGGATAGATCGAAGGAAACTATCAAGGTTACTTCAACGCCGAAGGTCGACTTATAGCAAGCATCATGGCTCACGAAATAGCACATGTTTTTGGGCTGGCAGATGGCTATTCTCGTCGCACGCCAATAGGTGGCCACGCCGATGGTAGCTTAATGAATGCGAACAGGCATAGATTAA
>Ga0131853_10000847_pt1 | contig 54884 bp, 41 predicted proteins | sample TergutLab28metaG_FD_92764 | JGI IMG/M metagenome (GOLD analysis project Ga0131853, IMG submission 92764) | Labiotermes labralis P1 segment gut microbial communities from Petit-Saut dam, French Guiana - Lab288 P1 (version 2) (version 2) | ecosystem: Host-associated > Arthropoda: Insects >...
ACCCCGCTGTAATGATTAACTTTTTTATTTTTCCGATTTTGGCATTAGTAATGGGCAACCTTGCCGTACCAGATTTTACAGGAGTGCCAGATGATATTGTGGCGATTATTGAAGCCGCTACGCCCAACATGGCAATATTGATGGCTGCCATGTTTGCAGGCATGGCTATTATCCCCGGTGTCACAGGCTTTATTGCAGAGGATATTGAGAAAAAAAGTCTACGTTTTCTGAACATGGCGGGATTGAAACCCGCCCCATATCTTTTGGGAATTGGCAGTGTTACATTTTTTTTGAGCATTATAACATCGGTCGCCTTTGGCTTTATAGCAGGGTTTGGCGGACAGGATTTTTGGCTCTTTGTGGCATCATTATTATCCGGTGTCGCGGCATCTATCTTTTTGGGAGCAACCATTGGCATACTTTGCAAAAGTCAAGCGGCAGCTACTGGATTGTCTATGCCCGCGGCAATGCTCTTTGGCTTTGGGCCAATGCTTGCTGGTTTTAATGAAAATGTCGCACGTTTCCTTCATCCATTCTACACACAACAGCTTAATGTAATGGCAGATTATTTGACAAACGGTTGGGGGTATACACCGCTTTGGCAATCCTTCGTTATTATATGGGCGAATGTGGTGGTTTTGGGCATTTTGTTTGCTATAGTTTATGCCAAAAAGGGATTAAAAGGGTAAGCATTGCTCAACAAAACTAATTACCTCACTAAATCAAAAACCCCTGTAAACATTGAATTTACAGGGGTTTTATAACGAGCCGACATGCGGACTCGAACCGCAGACCTGCTGATTACAAATCAGCTGCTCTACCAACTGAGCTATGTCGGCAGGATTACCATAAAACAACTACATCAAATTATGCCGCACATCTTTTACAGACTTTGAGGATAGCTTCGCCGTCTTTCTTTTCCCATAGCATTTTTACGCCAGTGCGGCTGCAAGATGGGCATTTTCCACGCCAACCAGCAGTCATGCGGGCTAGTTTACCCCTTTTAATTTTAGGCATGTTAGCCCTCCTTTCGTTAAATGTTTGCGCCGGGGTATTATACGGCGGGTTTAGACGGTTGTCAACGGAATTTTTATGACTACACTAAACGGGAAAATGCAGCTAATATATTTGCCTAATCGTGAAAAAGATTGCCATTTATACATGTCAACGCCTACAATAGACCTCTTACGAAATCACGTTTTATGATTTCGAAAGTAGGTTTCATTATAAGTCTTTTGCTTCTTCTGAAATCGTGCTTTTTGATTTCAGAAGAACTCTAATGATTTATGTTTGGAACATTTTATAGCAATCGACTTTCGAAATCGTGCAATCACGTTTCTTAATGTCGTTCGCTATAGTTAAAGTGAGTGAATGACTTGCAATTAGCCATAATAGGCGGCGGCCCAGCGGGGCTTTCCGCTGCAATACAAGCCCGAGAAGAAGGCTTAACGGATGTTTGGATAATCGAGCGTGGTAAGGCTCTTGGTGGGATACTTAACCAGTGTATACATCATGGTTTTGGTGTGCATATTTTTAAGGAAGAGCTGACAGGGCCGGAGTATGCCCAGCGGCTTATAGATAAGGCTTATTCCCTTGGGGTCAACTTTGCCATGGAATCAATGGTGATTGATATCACACAGGATAGGACGCTGACTTATGTGTCAGAGGCAGGGTTGGTTACTGCAAAAGCCGATGCGATTATCTTGGCAATGGGTTGCCGTGAGCGCGCTCGTGGGGCTTTGGGTATCCCTGGAGGCCGTGGTGTTGGGGTTTATACCGCAGGGGTGGCACAGGAAATGGTTAACATGAAGGGGTATATGCCTGGTAAGCGGGCTGTTATTTTAGGCTCTGGCGATATCGGGCTTATAATGGCCAGGCGGCTTACATTGGAAGGTGCGACAGTAGAGGGCGTATATGAAATAATGTCCCACGCCGGAGGGCTGAAGCGGAATATAGTTCAATGTCTCAATGATTATGACATACCTTTACACCTTTCTAATACGGTAACTCGCACTGTGGGTACTAAGCGGTTAGAAGGAGTATATGTAGCCCAGGTAAATGAAAAATGGCAGCCTATAATAGAAACCGAGCGATTTGTGGAATGTGATACCCTTCTGCTGTCTGTAGGGCTTATTCCCGAAAATGAGTTATCTAAAAAAATCGGTGTTGCTCTTTCTCCCATAACCGGGGGGGCACTTGTGAATAATCGGCTTAAGACCTCTGTACCTGGAGTTTTTGCCTGTGGGAATGTACTGCATGTTCATGATTTGGTGGATTATGTGACTTTGGAGGCCTATTTAGCAGCATCTAATGCGGTAAGGTTTATTCGTGGCGAAAATGCTGAGATTGCGTCTATTCCTATCAAAGCCTTAGAGGGTGTGCGCTATACTGTGCCCATGACTATTTCTCCAGATGAAAATAGCTGTACCATCAGTTTCCGTAGTGATGGTATATATGAATCTGCAACAATAAAAGTGCTGGCTGATGGGGAAGTTATTAAAGCAGAAAAGAAGCGTATAATCATACCCAGCGAAATGGAGCAGATTACAGTCGAAATACCAACGGTAGTAAAAGAAATTGGAATAATGTTGCACTGCATTTAGCGTCAGTATTGTATGCGCAAAATGCCCCGATGATTTTGAAAAAAGCTGCTGTGTAGCGCTTACAGCCTGGGCTAGAGGGGAATCGAAAATGATTGAACTAATATGTATAAGCTGCCCTGTGGGATGCAATCTTGCTGTAGAGCTAAATGACGATGATATAAAAGTAGACGGCCATAAATGCATGGCCGGTGTTAAATATGCAAAGGAAGAGCTTAAAAACCCTACCCGCAATATTGCTACTTCGGTAAGGGTTGTGGGTGGGGATATGGCTATGCTTTCTGTTAAAACATCGCGGCCCATTCCTAAAGGGGCTATACAGGCAGTGGTGGATGCTGTGCATCAGGTGACTATGACTGCCCCGGTTATGATTGGTGATGTGGTGCTGGCGGACGCGGCAGGTACAGGGGTGGATGTTGTGGCAACGAGGAAAATCAGAGGAAATGTTTTTAAATGAAAAGCATTATCATTGCAGGCTCGGCAAGAGCTGGTAAATCAACATTAGCAAGAAAAATAAACGAAGAACTAAATTATTTTGCCATTGGTCTTGATAAACTTGTTGCCACATTTCAAGAGGCATATCCGCAATTGAATATTAGACTTGCGTGGAATAGAAGAACGACTGCTGCCAATATGGCACCATTCCTTGGTCATTTTCTTAGCCTATTCTCTTCGGTTGATGGACGCGGATTGCTACCATACAGCTATGGTGCTGTAAAAGAGAATAAATTTGTATTAGAGGGGACGTATTTTGATTTTGAAAAGATATTGCCTGTCTTAAAAATGTATGGGATTGAAGCATTAAAAGACAATTTTCTGCTTATAGGATTGGTTCAAAATAAGAAAACGGTTGATGAGTTTGTCAACGATTTTAAGAAATACGATACGGAAGACGATTGGACATATGGTTTTAGTGATGATGATCTGAGAGAAATTGCAGAAGATGAAATATCATTTAGTCGATATATGACTGATTACTTAGGGCAGCATGGTTTTATGATTTATGATACATCTGTAGAACGAGAACAGGTTTTGGCTCAAATTATAGAAGCGATAAAATTGAAAATAGCGCATACTATCAGCTGATAATATGCGCTATTTTGCTTAATGAGGCTCTTTTTATGAAGTTGGAGTTGCCTCCTCAGCCACAGCTGGCTCTGTATGCTCGCTATCAATTTCTCCATGCCTAACCTTCAACATAAAGAAGATAGCAATAGCAAACCCAACGATGGCGTAGATAAATAGTATTTCATAGTAGCCTACCATATCTCTAATCCATCCAAGTAGCGGCGGAGTTACGATTTGAGCGCCAAAGGAGAATAGATAATAGTAGCCGATAAATGCGCCGATTCTAAGCGGCCCGGAGATTCTTGTTATCATAGGTAATGAGTTGATGTTTACGCAGGCCCAACATATCCCCGCTACCATCAGTAGTACTGTGGTAAGGTTTCTGCTGGGGATGAGGAGCATGGGCACAAACAAGGCGCTGATTCCTATTAGGCCGATGATTATAGTTTTTTTGCGGCCGTATTTTGCGCCTAAAATACCGGCGGGGATGGAGAATGCAACTAGTGTTACGGCAAAAAGCGAGAGCATGATACCTGCGTCCCCTGCCGTGCCGCCTAGATTGTGGATTACATATAGAGAAAAGAAAGTGTCAATGGCGTTGTATCCTGCAAACCAGAAGAAGATGGCCAGTAGTAGGAAAAGGAAACTTCTACGTTCTTTTACTTCCATGTTTTTTAGGGATACGCTTTTATCTTTGGCTTTTGTGTTGGCATAGGGGTTTTCTGGTTCGCGTACGAAGAGGGCTAGTACTCCCATTGCGGCTACCAGTAGTAGGCCAGCTACCAAGAAGGGTAGGGGCTCTCCGCCTAGGCCATACATTAGGCCGCCGCCGCCAAGGGCGATAATTGCGCCTACTGCGCCCATCAGGTTTACGATGCCATTGGCCTGGCTTTGCAGTGGGCCTGGAGTCATATCAGGCATCAGAGATACGGCAGGGGTCCGCCATACTCCCATCAGGAATGTAAATACTATTATTACTGCCATCATTGACCCCACTGAAGGCATGTAAGGAATAAGTATAAAGAGAATGGCGCATAGGGGCATACATATAAATAAGTAAGGAAGGCGGCGACCAAAGCGGGTGCGGGTTTTGTCGCTTAGGCGGCCAAATAGTGGTTGGATTATTACCCCGAGGAAGCTGTCTATGGCCATTATTAGGCCGATTACAAAGGTAGAAAAGCCGAATCTGGATTCTAGTAGCGGGGGGACGAAGTTGGAGTAGACTTGCCAGATTAGGCTGGAGCCAAAAAAGCCAAAGGATAGTAGTATTGTGGCTTTGATATTTAGCTTCATTTTCTCATCTTTCATTTTCCCATCTTTCATGGCAATCTCCTCTAGCTTGCCATGGAGGCTTTTACGCCCATGGCAATGTCTGGTTTATTTGTCATTAGTATGTCTACGTTTTGGGATAGTAGGAAGCCTATGGCTCTTGGGTCGTCTACTGTCCAGGTGTTAACTTTAATGCCTTCTTGGTGGCAGCGGGCTACTGTTTCTGGCAGTGCCATTAGTACATAGTAGTGGGGATTGATAGCCTCGGCTTTTACGTGTTTTGCGTAAGCCCATGGGTCTACCAGGCCTAAGTCGTATAGTAGGCCTATTTCTGCTTCGGGGTTTAGCTGCTTTATGGCTAGGAGGGAATAGTGATTAAAGGAAGAGTATATTACTCGGCCTTTCATGTTGTATTCCTTTTCTAGTTGCACTAGTTTTTCTGGTAGGGTGGGGTAGAGTTCTTCTGTGGTTTTTAGTTCTACGTTGACTATTAGGTCTGTGTTGGCTACTAATTGGTATACTTCGGCTAGATTTGGAACCGTAGTTGGTTGATGGCCGGGGATGGGTTTGCTGAAGTTTAGTTTTTTTAGCTCTGCCAAGTTGTAGTCGCATATGCGGCCATTGCCGTCTGAGACTCGTTCTAGGCGTAGATCGTGGGCTACTACTACCTCGCCGTCTTTTGACAGATGTACGTCTAGCTCAAAGCCTTCTGATTTTTGTTCTATTGCTAGTTCAAAAGCAGGGATGGTGTTTTCTGGCCTGTAGGCAGATGCTCCCCGATGGGCTAAGATTTTTGTTTTCATTTGTGCCTCCTTTAGTTGGAATCTGTATGAGGTGTAATCTAGCAAAAAAAACACTGGAGGTAAACAAAATATATTTTACATGCCCTTTACGAAAATGGTCTTGCCTAGTTTTTCTAAAACCAATATACTCCTGTGTAAGGGGGCAGCATTGCCCTACATATCTTTACAAAAGGAGAATGTAAATGAAACGAGCAAGAAGACTGCTGGCAATTTTCCTGGTGACATTGCTAGTAATGATGTCGGCATCAAATGCCTTTGTGGTAATGGCCGAGGCTCCAGAAGGTGCCACTACTATTACCATCCTGCATACAAACGATATGCATGGAAGATTTATTGGCGATAACAACGCCATCGGTTTTGACAGATTAGCGGCGATTTATGCCTCTATGGAAAACCCAGTACTTGTAGACGCAGGTGATGCTATCCATGGCGTGCCATTTGTAAATTTTAGTCGTGGATATAACGCCATCAGACTAATGAACATGGTTAACTACAGCTTTATTGCCCCAGGCAATCACGAGTTTAACTTTGGAATAGACAGGCTTCTTGAGCTTGAATCTTATGCAACATTTGGCTTCCTTGCTGCCAATCTTGTATGGGAAGCAACCGGGGAGCCTGTTTTTGATGCGTACAGCTTAATGGAAGTTGACGGTGTGAAACTTGGCTTCTTTGGCCTGGCATATCCTGGTACGCCGATTGTTACCAATCCAGCCGGTGTTGCGGGTTTGGCCTTTGGTAACCCAATAACTGCTGCCGAGCAGGCTGTTGAAGCGCTTCAGGCTCAAGGTGCTGAAGTTATTATCGCTATCACCCATCTTGGTGTAGATGGAAGCGGTTGGTCTACCCGAGTAGCCGAAGCAGTACAAGAAATTGACCTTCTTGTTGATGGTCATAGCCACACCTTATTGCCTGAAGGCCGCTGGGTTGGTGATGTGCTTATGGTACAGTCAGGCCAGCATGGTCAAAACGTAGGTGTTGTTGAAATCGTAGTATATGAAGGCGAAATCCTATCTATGGATGCTTCTATTCTCAATAGAGAAATGGCAGAGGATTTTGAGCCAGTGGCAGCGGTAACTGCACTGATAGAAGAATTTAACGATGCGTTAGGCGAAGTTCTTAATGAAGTAGTTGCGTACAGCCCTGTAGACTTCTCAAGTGATAGGGATCTTATCCGCGCTCACGAAGCACCACTTGGTAACCTTATCGCTGATGCAACCCGCTGGGCTATGGGTTCTGATTTTGCTATTATGAACAGTGGCGGTATCCGCGCCGATTTAAATGCCGGTGATGTTACCATGGGTGATATCGTGGCTGTGCTTGCTTTCTTCAACTATGCTGTTGTAGTGGAAATTACTCCAGCTCAGTTGTGGGAAGCTATGGAAAACGGCGTTTCTGATATGCCGGGTAGTGGCAGATTCCCACAAATATCTGGTTTCTCATTTGTATTTGACCAAAGCGCCGAAGACGGTGAGCGTGTTGTAAGCATTACCGTGGACGGTGTAGAACTTGACCAAAACGATACAGAAACTACCTTTACGCTGGCTATCAATAATTTCCTAGAAGTTGGCGGCGACGGATATGCAGTATTTATTGGTCTGCCGATACTAGCCGAAGGCGGCACATTGGATGAGCTGCTTATTGCTTACATGGCAGAGGTTGATTTAAATGCAGTGGCAGTAGAAGGCCGAATCGTTAATATCGCTCCAGAAGAAGCAGAAGAGCCTGTTGAAGAAGAGCCCGTAGAAGCTGACGAACCTGAAGAAGTAGATGAGCCGGAAGTAGTAGAAGAACCCGTTCCAACTCCAGTGCCTACCCCAGTCCCGACTCCTACAGAAGGCCGCACAGCTGTTGTTGCCAACTGCTGGTACCTGAATGTACGCGCCGGAGCCGGAGTAAGCCATAATGTAGTTAATGTGCTTCGTGTCGGCACCGAAGTTACTGTACTTGAAAGCCGCGGTACTACCAATGTATGGCACCTTATTGAAGCCGGGGATGTTACTGGTTGGGTGTTTGGACGGTATTTGGAATTTAATGATTAATTATATGTGAAGGAAGGGCCTGTTTACCAATAGTGAATGGGCCCTTTTAATAGGTGAGAATATGCTTGATCTATCGTCTTGGACTAATGATAATACATTGTCACTGATTGCAATGTTTTTTGTATTCGCTGGTGGAATATTTGCATTGTGGAGATGGAGTAAAGGTGTAAAGCTACAACGTGCCGAGTATGTGAAGCAATTAATTGAAAAATTGCGTTTTGATGATAGCATTGTAGAAGCTGCTTATATGATTGATTATGACCCATGCTGGTATAATGAACATTTTCATAAAGACGAGAATAGACAAATGGAGTCTAGGGTTGATAAATATTTACCATACTTATCCTATCTATGCTACTTGATTGATATAAATGGACTTACTAAAAAAGAGATTATTCTTTTTGAGTATAAACTAGTTCGAGCGGCTCAATCCCCATCTGTTCAAGCGTACTTATGGAATTTATATCACTTCGGAAAAAAATTTGGAATAAAACATTCTGGCTATAGTCTGATGAAATATGGAATAAAAAGAAAAGCTGTTGATAATGATTTTTTCATTAATAATAAAAAATTTGAGAAAAATATATTTTTTTAATCTATACGTTTGAGGAGATAGCGTATGCATGTAGATGTTTATAATTGACAACCTCACACCATGTTTAATTGAGCGTGAGACGGGCAAAGTATTGAAAACCATATTTCGTTTGGCTTTGGGGGCTGAGAAAATACTAACATTTACAAGTTACTCCTAGAGGATAACGATGAAATTCAAGGACTTGTTGCAACTCGTGTTATGTCAGGAACAGTTTATGTAAGTATAGTGGAAGCTTGCACCACATAACATTGGCAAAGGTAAACGTTATGTAGGTGTTGGTGGTCACCTGTTTGCAATCGCAGTAAAATTGTCATTCAAAAACGATTTTGGCGGGCATATTCACTTTGATGCAAAAAATATGGAGCTTGTGGAATACTATAAAAAGACACTAGGCATAAGACATTGATGGCGCTCAAATAGCCAGGCAGCAAAAGGATGTGTGCAATGAAAATAATTAGAGCGGGGTTTAACGACACAGACATTTTCAGTAAAGATGAATTAGATTATGGGGCTTGTTGCTTTTTCACCGAGGATAAAGCATTTAGATATTTTTTTGTGATTGACGGGCAGGAAGCTACTCTTTTGACAAACACCGAGAACTACATAGCCCAAGCGATAGATGAGTTTCTTTTCTATTCCGGTTTTGTTACTTCAGTAAAGGATAGAGATGGTCGTGTATTATTGACGAGATCACAAAACGAATCATATCTATATGAAATCGCCAAAATACAGCCAAGTCAGTTTTTTATTAACGAAAAGAAACTTGATAGCTGCAAAAAATGGATAAAATCCCTACAGGATATTCGTATACCAATTGTAATCAGAGACGGTAAAAGCATATCGTTAGATGGGCATACCAGAATAAGAGCCGCAATTGAATTGGGATATACTTATGTGTATGTTTATCTTGATGAGTATGATGAATCTATATTTCACTTTGTAGATGAGGCGGTTAGACGTGAAGTAAACAGTGTTGCCGATATGGAATTGGTTAGTGATGAAGAATACAGGATTAAGTGGGATAAGTTTTGTGATGACTTGTTTGAAAAACTGAAGCCTATAGCAACACAAATTAGCATTAACACTCAAAGATTATTACTTAGAACCACAAGGCAAGAGGATTTAGATGCGGTTGCTTCTATATGGGGTGATGTTGATGGTGGCAAGTATATGCCCGACCCATATTACAAAAGTGGTACTGAGATAGCAGAGATTCTTGATGATGATCCAGATTGTCCTGTTTATTACCTCGTGGCTTTCCGCATAGGGTTTGATGAAGTTATAGGCACGTGCAGTTTAGGTTTTGAAAACGCCGATGCCAATGAATATTCTATTGGATATACCGTCAAAAAAGATTATTGGGGCAATGGTTATGCCGTTGAAATGGTTCATGCATTAATTGATTTCGCCCGTGAGTTAGGCATTAAATCCATTACTGCACCTGTTGCGCAGGAAAACGAAGCATCAAATAGGGTGATGGAGAAATGCGGTTTTTTCATTGATGGAGAAAGCTCATTTAAGAAAAGTGGTACAGATATTGTGTATCCCACATTCATTTATAGATTGAACCTATGATTGTATTGAGTTGCGAAGTGAGTCTCAGATACCCACATTTTGGTCGGCAAGAGCATCAGCGAAGAAAATTTATGTATTGATGAACGGAGGAAAAATACATGAATTCACCAAACAGAAGTTTTGAGACGCATACATATTTTGTTTTGGAAACGCCGCCGGAATACAGAGACTTTGTATCGCAAACACACGAAATTTTGACCAAAGCTGGTTATAAGTCAAAATTTCGATTGAGAAAGTATGGCTTCACGGCACAATATAATTCCCCGGTTATAAAGCGGCTTGCATTGCAATTTTTTATTCGTGAAAATGCTTTGCATATGTATTTATATTCGGGGTTTATTTATAGCTATAACGATTTTTTAGACGCTTTGCCATCGTGTATCATTAAAGAACTTGAGGCAAACAATGATTGCAGAGATTGCAGTCCAGAATGTGCCAAAAATAAATGTACAATCAACGGCAAGCTATATGAAAAATGTTTATGCGGGCGAACACTCTTTACGGTAGATGAGGAAGTCGCGGAAATTTTGCCTGTTTTGAAAAAGATATGTAACCTGTAATCGTACAAATCACCAATTTCACCTTTTGTGTAAAGGTTTTTGAGATATTGTGTTTTGTGCATAAATCAGGCAATCGACCATAAGGCCTGATATTATCTCCCTAATATATATAAGAAAGGACAAAACCATGGATCTAAAAAACTACTACCAAGACCCAACGGTCATCCATGTAGGCAAAGAAGAACCTCGCGCCTACTACATTCCCTTTCAAAAAGGGGCAATTCCTGCCTCACCAGGCCGTCCAACCAACCTAAAACGCAATAAATCACCACATTATCAAAGCCTAAACGGCGGCTGGAAATTTCAATATAACCCATCGCCACAGTCTGCCCCTGAAGACTTCTTTGCCGCAGATTATGACACTACTCATTTTGATACGATAACCGTGCCCTCATGCTGGCAAACTGAAGGCTATGATGTTAATCAATATTGCAATGTCAATTATCCCATTCCTGTTGACCCGCCATATGTGCCGCTTGAAAACCCGGTTGGGCTGTATTGTCGTGACATAACTTACCCTGTGGCATGGGCCAAAAAAGAGCGCTATCTTACTTTTGAAGGGGTAAATTCCTGTTTTTACCTTTGGGTGAACGGGGAGTTTGTAGGCTTTAGCAAGGGGAGCCGCCTTCCTTCTGAGTTTAATGTAACCGAGTTTACCCATCCGGGTACGAACCGTGTTGCGGTGCTGGTAATGAAATACAGTGATGGCACCTATATGGAAGACCAAGACTGCTGGCGTTTTAGCGGTATCTTCCGTGATGTATATCTGCTGGCCCGTGATAAGGCTCATGTGAAGGATGTTTTTATAAAAACCACAGGAGAAAAAATCGAAGAATCCGCAACCGTAACGGTTGAGTTAAAAGGTACTCCAGGCCTGGCGACCAATATCCGCCTAACATCCCAATGCGGCTGCAAAGAGCTAGGTCAATCCACCGCAACTTTGGATGTAGATGGCAATGTCTCTACAGTTTTTGAGATTAAAGCGCCCAAACTCTGGAATGCAGAAAAACCTTATCTATATAAAGTAATAATCGAAAGCGGCGACGAAGCCCTGCTCTTCGATGTTGGTGTACGTACAGCCGGATTCCAATCAGACGGTGCTTTCGTTGTCAATGATCGCCCGATAAAGCTAAAAGGCGTAAACCGCCATGACTTTCATCCGGACTTTGGCCAAGCTGTGCCCCTGGCCTGGATGGAAGAAGACCTTCGTATAATGAAGCGTCACAATGTTAATACCGTCCGCACATCTCACTACCCCAACGACCCACGTTTCCTACAGCTATGCAACTTCTACGGCTTCTATGTAATGGATGAGGGTGATATGGAAACCCACGGTATGCAAGTGGCTACAGGTATGCAAGACTTTTTGGCCACTGACCCAGCATGGCTTGATTGTCATGTAGATAGAATGAAGCGCATGGTAGAGCGGGATAAAAACAACCCTGCCGTTGTAATGTGGTCACTAGGCAACGAGTCTGGCAACGGCCCCCATCATGTGGCAATGGCGGAATGGACACGCCAGCGTGACCCCGCCCGCCCAGTGCATTATGAGCGCTTTTGGCCTCACCAAACCCATGAGCCGGATTATCTGGACATGATTAGCCGCATGTACCCCACAATAGAGTGGACAAAAGAATACGCCGAAAATCCGAAGCAAAACCGCCCGCTGATTCTATGCGAGTACTCTCATGCAATGGGCAATAGCCCTGGTTGCTTGCAGGATTACTGGGATATTATCTATCGCACCCCGAAGATAATAGGCGCATGTATTTGGGAATGGTGGAACCATGGCCTAAGAGCCAAACGTTTCACAGATTTCGATGGAAACCAGTACACTGTTCCCGCACAGAAATATAAAGAAGCTCTAGCTCAACTGGGCCTGATACAAGAAGAATGGGAAGCTATGGATTGTGTGGAAATGTGGGCATACGGTGGCGATTTTGGCGAAAAACCCCATGACGGAAACTTCTGTATGGATGGCCTCGTGACCCCAGACCAACAGCCAAAAACTGCCTTGCTGGAAGCAAAAAATGTCTATGGTTATATAAGCGCAAAATATCTGGGAGATGGAAATGTAGAAATCCGCAACTGGTACGATTTTATTGACCTTTCCCATGTATACCTGGTGTGGAGCGCCCAAAAAGGCGGCAAGACCATAGCTCAAGGTGAAGTGTGTCAGTTAAATGCTCCACCTCATGGCAGTCAAACCGTTAATCTAGGATTGGAAGACGCTCCAGACTCCGTAAATCTATCATTTAAATATAAGGGAACCTTAGGCGATTGGGCCCCCCACGGCTACGAACTTATCCACAGGCAACTGTTGATAAATCAACAACCTGTGGAAAACCCTATGGAGCCAGCAATCACAGGCGCCCTAACTGTGGAAGAAAATGTGGATAACCTGAGGATAATTGGTCTAGATTTTGAATATGTATTTGATAAGCTTCTTGGCACCTTTACAGAGCTAAAGCTAGGCGGCGCTGATATGATTTGTGCGCCAATTACACTAGATATCTGGCGTGCCCCCACAGATAATGATGTGCAATTTAAAGAGCACTGGTACGAATGGGGCTTGAACAACGCCCGCCCAAGAGCCTACGAAGTCAAACTTGAGGAAAAATCAGAAAATCATTGCAAAATATCAGTAACTTACTCATATCTAGGCTACACACATGGCCCCATATTAAAAGGTCAAGCTACCTGGACAGTCGGAACCTGTGGAAAACTAACCTACAGCACAGATGTAGAGGTAGATGAGCGCCTACGTGATAAATTTGGTTGGAGCAAAACGAACGGGATGGAGCAAGTATATCTTCCACGCTTTGGCCTTCGTCTGGAAATGCCGGAAGGCACAAATCAAGTAACTTATCACGGCTATGGCCCAACAGAGTCATATGTGGATAAACGCCGCTCTACCTACAAGGGCCTATTCTCAACCACTGTAGACACTATGAGCGAAAAACACGAATATCCGCAAGAAAGCGGCGCACGTTACGGCGTGGATTATGCCTGGATAACAGACCAGCGTGGAAAAGGAATTTATGTACAGTGTGGAGAAGCCCCAATTTCTATAAGTGCATCCAACTACTGTAATCACGACCTAACTGAGGCAAAACACCCCCATGAGCTTACAAAACTGGATACGACCTTAGTTCACCTGGACTACAAAAACACCGGAATCGGTTCAGGCTCTTGCGGTCCAATACTTGAGAAGCCATACCGCTTTGACGAAAGGCAGTTCTCTTTCACAGTATCCATTCTGCCCGCTTTTAGGGAAGATTGGTAAGGAGGAAAAGTATGCAATTTACTCAGTACACAGATGTGCATGAATTTCATAGAGCTACAAATGATATACTAATGCAACACGAAGCCCAAAATGTAATCCCTTTGGGGAATGTTCTTATTGGTGTAAAAGGTGAAGATAAAACCAGTTGGCGGGATCCCGCCAACTGGTTTATGGCCACAGTCTCCGACTATAGCGGTATACGCCTGACTGCCATAATGACCCCACCCATGAACCTGACCCTATATGCGACAGGCAACCAAAATGATCCAGGGGCAATTGTAGAATTAATTGAGGGAATGGTGCAGACAGGTATATCTATCCCAGGAGTAATGGCGGAAAAATCTTTGACAGAGATGTTTGCATCAATTTACACAGGCAAGCACAACTTAACCCATAAGGTAGTAACCAGCCAAAGGATTTACGAGTTGACCCAGGTAAATCCCGCTGTTGCCAAAGCTGGTATCCGTCTAGCTAATGAAAGGGATTTGGCATACCTGCCCTATTGGGATAGCGGATTTCTCTCGGATTGCTTTGCAGAGCACTCTGGGCACAAGGTATCTGGAGATATTGAAGAATACCGATATCTTACTCGTCAAGGGCGAATATATATTATGGAAGAGGCCTATATCCCTGTAACAATGGCTAAGATAAGCCGGGAGTTGTACAATGTTTGTGTAATCGGGTATGTATATACACCGCCATATTTCCGTAAAAAAGGCTATGCGACGGCTTGTGTAGCAGCAGTAAGCCAAATAGGGTTAAACCAAGGATATAAAAAATGCGTGTTATATACAGATCTATCAAACCCTACATCCAATAGTATCTATCAAAAAATCGGGTATAAGCCTGTTTGTGATTCCGATATTATTACATTTGAATAGCCACTACAAATCATGAAAAAAATAAATTTCATAAATTGTAGTTTTCGCACTTTTCTCACTCATATATCATAAACCCCAGAAAGAAGGAGGCCGCAATGAGCGCCCAGGTAATAGCCCTACAATTATACACAGTAAGGGATTTCGCCGAAAAAGACTTAGCCGCTACCCTAAGTCAAGTAAAGGCAATGGGATATGATGCAGTAGAACTGGCTGGAACTTACAGCCTTAAAGCCCTAGATTTTAAGAAATTACTAGATGAGGCTGGACTGATAGCGATAAGTGCCCACGTGCCAATTGACGGTTTTGATGATAATGACGAAGGCTTAATTGCCGATTATAAAGCCCTAGGATGTAAGTTAATAAGTATTCCATGGCTTCCACTGGAAGCCTTACCCGGAGGCTCAGGCTACGAAAAAACCAAAGCTTCATTAATCAAAGCCGCAGAAGCTTGTAAAGAACAAGGGATAATGCTTGCTTACCACAATCATGATTTTGAGTTCAAAACGTTGCCTTGTGGAAACGCAATTTTAGATGTCTTTTTAGATGAAGTCGCTTTTGTTCAGGCTCAGCTTGACACTGGCTGGATAACAGCAGCAGGGCAGGATCCGGTATCCTATATAAAGAAATACTCAGGCCGCTGCCCTTCGGTTCACTTAAAAGACATTGTAAAGGTTGACGGAAAATTTGAAGATCGCCCCATAGGTCAAGGTATCCAAGACATGGCCGCCGTGATTAAGGCCGCAATTGAAGCTGGGGCTTTCATATTAGTAGCAGAGCTAGACGAAGCTGTAGGCATGACCTCACTGGAGGCTGCCCGCCAAAGCCGGGAATATTTAAAATCCATTGGTTACTAGAAACTGGATTTAATATCATCAAAGAAATGGCCGGCTTTACGCACTGCGCGCTTAGAGTCACGCATCATACGGCGGCGTTGTTTTTCATCGGTCATGGCACTTGCGCCTACAATTAGGCCAACTGCAAGCCCACCGATCAAACCACTGGTAAATCTGCTCATGTTTTCACTCCTTCCTAAGCTTTTTGCTTTAGCAAAATAGCTTACATTCTATATATCCAGTATGTGCTTTAGCGGCTGTGATATACTAAGAAACATAAGGGAAGAAGTTTTTAAGTAAACTAAGCTTTTTGCTTTAGCAAAATAGCTTTCAATAATTTTCGATAATTAAGGAAGGATGATTAATATGGGAAGAGCCGGACGTGGCGGAGGAGGCCGTGGCTTTGGAGGCGGCGGCGGACGCATGGGTGGAAGCCGTGCCGGAAGCGGCCGAGGTAGTACATTAGGAGGCCTAGGAAGTGCCGGACGTGCAGGTCGCGGCATGGGAACTTCACTGGGAGGCGGTGCCGCAAGGCCACCAGTTCGCCCTCCTGCCCGTAATCCTATGGGTGGCGGTGTCGGCCGAGGTGCTCCACGTCGTGGAGCTGGCTTTGGCGCAGGCATGGGTGTAGGTATGGGAATGGGCATGATGGCCGGAGGCCGCCGCAGACGCCGTATGGGTTGGGGCGGAGGCTGGGGCTGGGGCCCAAGATGGGGAAGACGCCGTACTGTAGTTGTAGGTGGCGGCCCTGTGATGCACGGTGGTGGCGGAGGCGGCTGCGGTTGCATGGGGCTACTTATGATGTTGGTAGTGTTGGTGTTTGCATTTGCCATAATTGGGATGATTGCCAACTTATCTGTGCCCAATATGGGCGGCGGTGTACAAGGTTTTACCAACAGTGCCCAAGTTACTCGCTCTACTGTAAGAAGAGAAGCCCTGCCAAGAAACGCAGCAGATTCTTCTGTACCGCTATTTGTGGATAATCTTAACTGGATCGGCAACGCAAATACATTAAACAACGGTTTAAGAAACTTCCATGACCGCACAGGTGTACGCCCGATTTTGTACCTAACAGGGGATATTGACGGTTCCACCAGCCCAACAGCAGACCAGATACGTAACTTCGCCGAAAGGCGCTACACAGAGCTAACCGGGGGCAATGAAGCCCACGTGCTTCTGCTATTTTACGAAAATCCCCGAGGAGAGCGGGATATGTGGGTAACCGTAGGGCACCAAGCCCGATTGGTCATGGACGATGAAGCCAGAGAAATCTTGATGGATTATGTAGATAGATTTTATTATGGAACATTGGAAGAGTCTGAAATGTTTGCAAGAGCCTTTGATCAAGCTTCACGCCGCATTATGACCGTGACTCGCTCGGCCTGGATACCTGTTTTGGTAGTTGCTGGTATCTTACTGATACTGCTTCTTCTGTTTACTTGGTGGAAGCGCAAGCAAGAGCAAAAGAACCTAGAACAAGAGCAATTAGAACGAGTATTAAATCAACCCCTCGAAACTATAGGCAATAACCACGATGACGCATCGCGTCTTGCCCAGGATTATGAGGATCCAAATTCATAAAATATTAATTTATAGGAGGTATAGCCATGAGCATACTAACCCGTTTCAAAGACATCGTATCATCCAATATCAATTCATTATTGGACAGAGCAGAAGATCCAGGAAAGATGGTAGACCAGTACCTACGCAATATGACCCGTGACCTGGCAGCAGTAAAAACCGAAACCGCCGGAGTTATGGCAGAAGAAAGCCGCACAAAGCGTCTTGTAGATGAAAATAACAAAGAAGTAGCAAAGTTCACAGATTTGGCAAAAAAAGCCCTTATGTCTGGCAACGAAGAAGATGCCCGCGTATTCCTTACCAAGAAGCAAGAGCTTGAAAACATAGGTGCAGGCCTTCAAACCTCGGCAGCACTAGCTCATGAAAACGCAGTAAAAATGCGCCAAATGCATGATAAGCTAGTGAAAGACATCAACGCCCTCAATGCCCGCCGTCAAACCATCAAAGCCAAAGCCGCTGTTGCCCGTACTCAAGAGCGCATTAACCAAATCGGTTCTTCTTCTGGCAAAGTAGAAGGTGCCATGGGTGCCTTCGAGCGTATGGAAGACAAAGTAAACCGCCAGCTGGATATGGCAGCAGCCAAAGCAGAGCTTAACTCTCAGCCATTCGACGAAGCGCTGGCTTTAGAGGAAAAATACAGAGGCGTAAATATTGATTCATCTGTATGTGATGAAATGGCCGCCATGAAAGCGCAGTTGGGGTTGAATTAAGCGAGTAAGTAAATAACAAATAATGAAAATAAGGGATGTGACGTGAAAAACGTGACATCCCTTTTTGTATTAGAAGGGCAAAACACCAGAAAAATAAACCCCAACAACCAGAATCGCAATATTGAGCACTAGCGCAATCGGCACCAATATCTTAAACTGCCAATGCTGAGTCTTATGTCTAAGGACATACATCCCCAAAATAGCCCCAAGGCCACCCATAACAAAAGCACAGAGTATCAGCGTACTTTCCTTAATGCGCCACTGCTTATTAGCGGCTCGCTTCTTGTCTGTGGCATACATACCAAAGACAATAATATTCCACACAGCCCAGGCCGCACCTGCGCCAATAAGTACATAAATCATATTCCATCTCCTTTTTGTGCCCTGTATACCAGGCATCAACAATGCGTAGTATAATGAATATCGACAAAAATAGCAAAAGGAGCAAAGCAATTGCCAAAACATAAGAAAAAAGAATCCAAAAAAGAGCCAAAAGAGATTATCAAAACGGGGAAATTTATAGGCAACGAAGTGGGCTTTGGCTTTGTAGCACTGGAAGGTCAAGAGGAGGATATCTTCATCCCTCCCCATTTTACATGGGGCGCGCTTCATGGTGATGAGGTGCTTTGCAGGTTAGTAAAAAAAGAGGAGCCGCCGCCTTCAAAGAAAAAAGGACGTAAGCCTTCGCCGCCTCCCGAAAAAAATCAGCGTCAAATAGGAGAAGTAGTGGAGGTAACCCGCCGAAAACCCCAGTTAGGCACCTATTACGCCATAGGTAATGAAGGCTACATCCAGCCGGTTGAAAAGAAAATCTCCACGTCATTTACAGTGCCTCAAAGGAGCCGCAACCGCTTTGGTCTCGCAGAAGGCCATAGGGTAATTTTTCTAGCCCCGAAGCCTAAAAGGGGGGTAGGGGATAAGCCTTCTAATATATACACCGCTCAAGTGACGGAGGTGCTGGGGCATATCCACGACCCTGGGGTGGACGTGCTGACATTGGTGAGGCAATTTGGCATCCCTCATGAGTTCCCAGAATCGCTTTTGTCAAAAGTATCGGGACAGCAAGAAGTGAAAGACGAAGAACTAGTAGGACGTCGCGACCTTCGTGGTGAAGATATCTTTACGATAGATGGGGACGACACAAAGGATATTGATGATGCAATCTCTCTATCCAAGACCCCAGAAGGCCACTGGCTTTTAGGGGTGCATATTGCGGATGTTTCACACTATGTAAAGCCAGGTACGCCGCTGGATGAGGAGGCTCTTAGTCGAGGTACCAGCGTATACCTAGCCGACAGAGTAATTCCAATGCTACCCCATTATCTTTCCAGTGGCATCTGCTCTCTCTTTCCTGGCGTAGATCGCCTAACATTAAGCTGTATAATGACCGTAGACACAGAGGGCAATGTAATTTCCTATGAAATCACCCCGTCAATAATCAATAGCAAAAAACGCTGGGCATACCATGAGGTACAACGGGAATTGGATGCCGGAAACCTAGCGGAGATGAACCAGCTGCGAGAAACCCTATATCAAAAACGCCGCAAAAAAGGCGCTTTGGATTTCGATATTCCCGAAGCTAAAATAAAAGTCGACGAAGAAGGGCATCCAATCTCCATAGAGCTATATGAGCGTACTGAGGCTACAAATATAATCGAAGAATTTATGATTCTGTGCAACGAAACCATAGCCACTCACGCCATTAAAAACGATATGCCGCTGATATACCGCACCCACGAAACCCCATCCCAGGAAAAACTTATCCGTTTAAGAGAAATGGCTAAATCCCTAGGCCTTGACCTGCCTCCAGGGCCAATGGGTTTGCAGCGTCTATTAAGTGCCGCCGAGGGAAGCCCTGCTTACTATGCGGTAGCGATGGCTGCACTGACTAGCCTTCCGCAAGCCTACTATACCCCAGACAGTCCGAAGCACTACGGTTTAGCAAGTGATGCGTATTGCCACTTCACATCTCCTATAAGGCGATATGCCGACTTAATGGTGCATCGTATGATTAAAGAAAGGGTTTGTTCCAATCATCAAAACCCAGAACAAGAGAGCCAATCCCTTCATAGCATAGCATCTCAATGCTCTCGCACCGAGCGTGAGGCAGAAGCCCTAGAGCGGGAGGTAGCCCAGCTTAAAAAGGTGCAGTTTATGAAAGGGAAGGAAGGGCAGGCTTTTGAAGGTATAATCTCAGGCATAACCCCCTGGGGGGCTTATGTAATGCTTCCAAATACCACGGAAGGCTTAATTCCAAGCCAGCAGATGAAGCGGCTGGGATATTCTCATGATAAGGAAAAGAGTCATTATATCAATAAACGAAACCGTGCGGTTTTAGGTATGGGGGCATCGGTTAAGGTGCATCTTGTTAGCGCGGATAGTGATGAACGGCGGCTGACTTTTTCGTTGTAATCCCAACCTAAAAAAATATATTGAAGCAGAAAGCACTTGAAAATGAGCAACATGTTTTCAGGTGCTTTTGTTTTGAGGAAGTAGAATTGCGATATGATAGTATGACGATATTTGAAAAAGAGTATCGAATGAGAAACTATTTTGCATAATTTTGTGGCACGTGGTAGTATATGGGTATTCGCAGGCTAATTGCGTAAATAAATGAGCTGTTAAATTAAGGAGGCTTGAAAATGAGAAACTGGCAGAGGCAAGAAGTGCCAAAGATGTCTTTTGTAGTCATATCAGCGCTGATTCTGATGTTTGCTTTTATGACTGCAAGAGTGCAAGCTGCACCGTTGTTCAACATTCCAATAACGATTGAGCAGCCAGATGGTACAAGTTTGGACGCTTTTATTAGCGGTGACGAATTTTTTAACTATATGCATGACAGTGAAGGCAGAATAATAATCCAGCATCCGGAAACAGGTTTTTGGGTTTATGCTGTGTTAGATGTAAATGGTATGCTTAGTGCATCAGATAGGGTGGCTATAAATAATGGCCGTTTCTATGATGCTAATAGCCGTGTGAGGGTTTATCAGCATATTGCATCCCAAGGCATAACAACTGCAGACATTGATTTTGTAATCAACTCTCACCTTGTGCGTAGTATGGATGTGCAGGAGGATATCATCCCCTTTGGAGCAGGGATTGAACCGGCAGGCGCAGGGTTCGGGATTGTACGTGCAAACCCGGTAAGCGGTGTGATTGAAAATGTTGTTATCTTGGTAACTTTTGCTTGTGACAATAACCCGACAATTTCTCCGGCACTTTATGGGGTAATTGAAGATATGTTTAATGGGCCGCAGTCATCGCTAAGGAGTTATATGCATACGGCCTCTGGTGGTATGCTTACACTTAACTCTACATTAGTGGGTATGAATAATAATACGGTTATTATGTATCGGGATACCCAATATAGAGGCTATTTTATGCCCTTTAACGTGATTGACAATCCTATTGGTTATGACCCGACGGTAGGGGCAAATGGTGTAAGTGAAGGACATGTTCGTGGACGGCAGTTATTGGCTAGGGCTATAGCGGCTATAGATGGCAGTAATCTTCTTGATGGAAAGGTGCTTAATACCATTAATCCATCACGTGTGGATGGTGTAACATTCATACTTACCGGGAACCCTGTTGCGTGGGCAAGCTTTTTATGGCCTCATAGCTGGACTCTCAGCGGCCAAAACGCGACTTTAGGGGGCGTAGCGGTTCATGATTACAGCCTTTTATTGTTGGGAGACAATTATATAAGCTCCCCGGTTATAACTCGTAGCACTATTGTTCACGAACAATTGCACATATTTGGTATGCCCGATTTTTATAGATATACACATCCAGGGATGCCTGTTGGGCGTTGGGATATTATGTCTCATAGCAATAATGCTTTATTTCAGTTTTCCAATACCCACGCAATGCGCCGTTATGTCGGGTGGGGTGACTCACCTGTAGAAATAACTTCGAGTGGGACATTCACACTTCACCCACTGGGTACTCCAGGTGAAGTAACTGCGTTTGCTATTCCCGTCGAAGGTAGGCAAAATGAGTTTATTTTGCTTGAATACAGAAGTAGTATGAACCCAACGGCTTATGACAATTTCTTAGCAACTTCTACCGAGTATAGGGCAGGCCTTGTTATTTCAAGGATAAATACAATGTTTAGAGGTAATGCTGAGTCTGGTGCTCCGGCTTTTAGGGATGAAGTTTATATATTTCGGCCTGGAACAATGGTTAGGAACGCCGCAACAAGCGATGTTGCCTTCGCTTCTTTATCGGCAAACAGTGGCCGTATAAGCTTTGGTGATGCGCAAGGCACCGGATATTATGGGATTATCTACACTCACGAAGGGTATAACACAGGGATTGAAATTTACAATGTCTCTGTAGCAGGCAGCACAATTACCTTTAGTGTAAATTTGGGTGGAGCAAATACGACCCCTCAGACACCAGAGCAGGCTTTAAGGGCTGCGGTGGCAAGTGTTGACGGTACTATCTATTTAACCCAGGATATTACCTTGACTCAAGGGCCACTTATTATCCCAAGTGGTAGGAATATCAATCTTAAAGGTTCTGATGGGGTTGCGCGTCAGCTTATAGCTGGTGGGGATTTTAATGTTATTGAAATAGGCGCGGACAACTCTCACGAAGAGGTCGCTCGTCTGACATTAGAATATGTAAATATTACACGCGCACCATTTACTATGGGCAGTGGCATTGTAGTGAGGCTAGGCGGGCATTTGACACTAAGAAGCGGAACTATTACAGGGCATAATCAAGGAGCCGTGCATACTATCGGAACCTTTATTATGGAAGGTGGGGAAATAACCGATAACACGGCTTCTAACATGATGGTTAATACCACCTTTGGTGTACCTGCGGCTGGAGTAACCAACCGAGGTAATTTTACTTTGGTTGGCGGAGTAATTTCTCATAACAATGGACAGCGGGCCGGCGGAGTGGATAATGCTGGCGTTACTGTTAACTCTGTATTTAGGCCTGGTGTGTTTACTATGGAAGGCGGTGTAATTTCAAATAATACGGCTACTGGTGCTAATGGTGGTGGTGGCGTAAGTAATATGTCTATCTTTAATATGAATGATGGTATAATTTCCCATAATACAGCACTGCGCGGTGGTGGCGTGACCAATATGGTTGCCAGCGCTACCTTTACCATGGCGGGCGGCGAAATATACAGAAATAGCGCTACTCAATCCGGTGGCTCAGGTGGCGGTGGTGTGCTTAATATGTCATCGGCTACTTTTGTTATGGATGGCGGATTAATTTCTCATAATATATCAGTCTTTTGGGCGGGTGGCGTATCCAATGGAAGTGCCTTCACAATGAGAGGCGGCGCTATCAGCAACAATACCGCCGCGCAGAACGGCGGAGGTATTGGGATGCTTGGCGCGGCTACCTTCAACATGGAGGGCGGAGAAATCACAGGTAACACCGGGATGTTAGGCGGTGGGATAGGGATTATGCTCAATACTTCAGGTAGTAATTATGGCCTGCGTGCCGGTCGTCTATCTATCGGTGCTGGTGCAATATTTGCCAATAATTTTGCCCTCTTTGGTAATGGCATACCAAACCGCAACCCCATTGATGATGCTTTGTACGCGTCAAATATCCACGGGACTCAGTGGACTTATCCTTTTACACAGGGGTTTAATAATTTTGATATTGAGTACTCTGGTGCTGCTTCTGTGACAGTGCGGCCGTTGAATTTTGAGCTTAATGGGACAGATGCTAATCCGGTAACGCCGGAAAGTGTTGAGCGTATACTGGTTCTTGCGAATACGCCGATTATGCAGGCTACTCACTTCCCTGCAAATCCTTCGCGTGTGGGTTATTCTTTTGCTGGGTGGTATTTAAATGCAGGTTTAACCCAGGCACTGGTTTCGGCGACTAATATGCCAAATAATAATACGACTACGCTTTATGCGCGGTGGGAAACGCTGCCTAACCGTGATATTACTGTTAATGTTCAGGGTGGGGGAACGGCAGTAGCGAATGTTAATTCTGCGCGGGCTGGTACGGTGATTACTCTTACTGCTACGCCTGGTACGGGGTATGCATTTTCCCATTGGCAGGCGGTTAGTGGGGGCGTTACGCTGTCGAGTGCAACAACTGCTTCGACTTCCTTTACTATGCCGGATAATGATGTAGTTATTTTGGCGGTCTTTGCAGCTGCGCCAACTGTGACCTGGATTTCCATACCACCTCATGGATGGATTCATAGTGTTGCACCAGGCAGATCAAGCCCTTTCCATGCGACAGTTCATGGAGCCAACAATCCTCCGCAAGCTGTGACATGGACTGTTGAAGGTAATGAAAGTGATGACACATTTATATCAGATTCAGGCCTCCTTACAGTATCAGCAAATGAAACTGCAAGAAATTTAGTTGTTAGGGCGACCTCCACACTAAACACAAGCATATCTGGTATTGCTACAGTCTTGGTCACTAGACCCGTTGTACATGAAATTATTATTCTCTATGATGAGCATCAATACTCCTGCTGTTGTACAACCTGGCGTGATCTCGCTTGGATGGTGCTTGAGGAGGCTGATGGTAATAGGTGGCCCTTTATCTCACTTGATGGCATTTATCGTCCAGGTTATGTATTTTCAGGTTCATGGCGAGATATGATTTCAGGGTATTATTATCATTACGATCCTGGCATGATACCTATAGTAATACAGGCGCCGCGAGTTTTTGCCCCATTATGGGTAGTGGATGAAAATTGGGTGCCACCAGCCAGTCGCAATATCACAGTTAATATACAAGGCAATGGTACAGCAACTGTAAGCGTAGCTTCTTCCCCATCTGATGAATGGATTCAGTTATGGGCGATGCCTGGTGTGGGATATGATTTTATTGAATGGCAAGTAGTCAGTGGAGGCGTTGCAATATCCAATGCAACGGCGCTTTCGTCAGGATTTTTGATGCCAGACAATGATGTAATAATTTTAGCGGTTTTTGCCGCAACACCGACCATAACCCAAATAACCGTGGCTGCTGACTGGTGGGTAACTATGGCTTTCCCGCCAGGCCAGAGTCACACGTTTATGGCAAATGTTATCGGAACCAATAACCCTCCGCGAACCGTGATATGGACTGTTGAGGGGCAAAGAAGTAGCAATACTACTATATCAGCTACGGGTGTTCTTGCTGTGGGTGCGGATGAGACAGCAGATACATTGACTATCAGAGCAACTTCTACAGTAAATCCAAGCATATCGGGCATTTTAAGGGTAACTGTTGCATGTTCAACGACCAGGCATGATGTCACCATTCTTTTTGGTGTGGATCTTTGTTGTCATATACAGCATAATCACACTATGTATGCGATGGATGTTCATGATGGATATGCATTGCATTTCCGTGGATATACTCATTTATATCCGTTGTTTGATGAGCGTGATTTTGTTAATACTTGGTACGATATTATATCTGGAGACTATTATAGCGAAACATGTACTGCGCTTATCCAGGGGCCGCGAATTTTTGTTCCTATTGTGATGCGTCGAGAATTAACGCAATGCTGTTGCGGCCACTATTTCTACGAATACCATCAATTAACGCAATTTACCTATTATGATACTACTTTTGGTCGCCAGGGTAATGGTACTGCAACTGCAACGCCGCGTTTTGCACCAGCAGGAAGGATAATCACAATAATAGCAACTCCCAGTGCCGGATATGAGTTTGTAGAATGGGTGCCAACAGTAACAACAACTGGCGAAGAAATTATTCTATCTAGTACAACAAGCACTTCTGCAACATTTTCCATGCCAAATTCTAATGTTATGATTTGGGCGGTTTTTGCTCCGGTTTCGCCGACAGTAACTCAAGTGACAGTGACTAAGTGGCATCCTGATGCGATTTTTAGACCTGGGCAGACCTATAGGTTTTTGGCAAATGTTAGGGGAGAGCTCAATCCTCCACAAACTGTAATATGGACTGTTGAAGGAAATGAAAGCAGCGGAACATCTATAGCGAATACAGGCCATCTTACTATAGGCATAGATGAGACAGCCACAAATATAATAGTTAGAGCAACTTCTACAGTAAATCCTAGTATATCTGGTACTGTAGCGATGCCGCTCACGTCTTCTACGGCAATGCATGAAATCGTAATCCTACATGGTTTAGATTTGTGTTGTTGCCACCACAACCAAGAATTAACTGTTTATGGTGTTTTTGATGGTTTTGTTTGGTGGCAGGATTTTAACTCTCCTAGCCAAGTACTGTATATGTATGAAGTCTATGATGGCTATTTTTTCACATTTAACCATTCACATGTTCCTACGCATTACGATGAGGATTTTATGTATTTCACATGGACATGGCTCGATATGGAATCAGGGGAAATATACTACTATGGCTCAAACATATTTATCCGAGGGCGACGGATTTTTGCTCCTATTTTTCATAATATTTGACATAGAACATGATTTAAGGTTAATGCTATGTCTTTGACGGGTAATTACTCTTTTTCTTTGTTTTGAAGTATTATCAAATTGTATAAGATGAGTAGTATTTAAGAAGGAGTTGTGCAATATTTATGCACAGCTCCTTTTTTGTGTTTATTAATGTTGATGTAATATAACTGTAATAACCTTCCGTGTTGCTGTAAATGGATGAGTATAGTATAATTATCTCTGAGCAGGTACCACAAAGCAAGACATACGCAGTATTACCGTAGAAATGCGGAAGGAGTGAAATTTAATGTTTAACAAACTGGAGCAAGTAACCAGGTCCCAGAGAGTACGTATTATGATGCTCTTCGGGGTTTTGGCTATTGTTGCGGCAGTGGCTGTAATCGCCCTTGATGATGCCGGAGGGTATCAGGAATACGGTTATTTTGGGGGTTACACCGAATATGCAGAATGGGAAGATCCTGTAGGAGATACCCCAGGTGTACTGGGTGCCCCGGCAGATGCCTATGAAACTTACCATGAATATACTGGTGAGGATGAAGGCAGTACAGGCTACATACCGGCACCCGGAGAACAGATTCCGGGGCAGACTCCAGGGCAAACGCCCGATCAGGAAGCCGGAGACGTTGAAGAGGGAGCCGAGGCTCCAGAAATAGACGACGACTCGGATCAACATACAACAGATGAAAATAATGAAGCCACCCTGGGAGATGATTATGAAGACTTCGACTCCCTGGATGGCTATATTGAGTTTGAGCCCTTTGGGGGCGGCGTACCCGGTGTAACCGTTACGTTCGTAACCAATGATCCACATACGGCGGCTCCTATGCCAGACCCCTTGCAGCAAACCCGTATAACTAATGCGGAAGGGATAATAGGCACCGCTCCAGGAGCCATGCCTGAAACCCCAACATGGACTGGCCATTCATTTATTGAGTGGAATACGCAGCCAAATGGCCTAGGTACTACATTTACAGGATCAACTCCGGTACTAGGCGCGATGACTGTATATGCCCAATGGGGATTTAGGGTTACATTTGATGGTAATGGGTTTATTCTGCCTTTGCCTGTTGCTGCTCAGCGCACACAAAATCATGTCTCATACTTTGGTGACCGTCTTGTGCCACTAAACACAAGCGTACTTGCAAACGGCACCCATCCTACGACTCCTATGGTGTGGCCTAATGACCCTGATAGAATAGGTATAAATTTTGTAGGCTGGTTTAATACAAACTTACAAACAGGCGGTACTGAGTTTTTTGAGGACTCCATAATCATGGCTCCTGTAGGTTTATTTGCTAGGTGGGAAATTACTACATTTACAGTAACATTTAACCCCCAAGGTGGTTCTTTGATGGCTCGCGCTGCTGTAACTCGTGACCATCCAAATCCAGATCCGCCAGCTATACCTGCTACTGTTTCAGCTACCCCCTCACTGACACGTACGGCTATTGCTGGTCTTAGCATTAATGCATCAAGCCAGTTAGCTCGCGGACAGTTTAGGCAAAACTATGCTGTTTTGGCGCCTCGTTCGGCTCCTGAGCTAGACCCGCCGGCAACAGGTCAAACCCTTGAAGGTTGGTGGACAGCAGCAAATGGATGGGCTGGCCCAGGTGAGCGTTGGGCTCCTCCCGGTTGGAATCAAACCGGAACAAACCTGACAGATAATTCCTCTCCAGGAACCCCGCCGGGTAATGCTGATACTATAGTTAATGGAAATATTGAAGTTCATGCTCATTGGGTGCATAGGGTAACATTCCACCCAAACGGAGGTGTGGCCTCTAACCGTATCGTAGCTGATGGTGGCGGTGCTCCAGGGACTATCATCCAGCATCAAAACCCTGGTACAAGCACGACACAGCATTTTATTGATATCCCTGTAGGCTTACCTGCAGGTCAAAATACAATAAATGCCAGCGGACGTCTAACCCGTACTGCTCCTGCACCAGTAACAACATATGTGCCCATGGTTATGCCTCGTGCTACTGGAAATAATATTTCTGTTCCTGTTTTAAATTCTGCAGGTAATGCAACTGTACCCTCATTGCAAGGTGGCGTAATGTCACGTGCAGGGCATCAATTTAATGGTTGGTGGGACATGAATGTTGCCCCTGGACCTGCTGGTGCGCCAGCAGCAGCGGGTGCAACAGAATTTACCGGTACAACCCCTATAACAGGCAATGTAACAGTATGGGCCCACTGGATACCTAACCCGCCGCAACAGATAACATTTAATCCCAATGGCGGAACTTGGCCTGGAGCCGCCCCTCCAGCAAGTGAGGTTCCTACCACTCTAACGGGTCCTGTAGTAAGAAACATAACAGAAGGTGCAACATTTACCAACTGTACTGTTAGCGGCACTATGCCTACTTTCCCATCAAAACCTGGTTACTTATTCTTAGGATGGTTCCAAATCCAAGACCCCGGTGATGGCAGCAGTGCTTTAGGTTTAAATCATATATCAACAACATTAACGGAATCAACAGCTGGAACTCTTGCTAATCCAACAACAGCAAGATGGATACCTACAACAGAAAACAATGTAACAAAAACCTATTATGCTCGCTGGTTACCGTATGTAACTCTAGTATTTGATTCCAATGGTGGCACAAATGCGCCCATAGAGCGTAGAGTTCCTAATGGCTGGACAGTAGCAAATATGAACACCGTATGGAGTACCACAAACTACGGTGCCCCTTCAGGTACAACAAACCAATACCACTGGGGAACTACAGGCTGGACAGAAGCCATAAGGTGGGGAACTCAACGCTCCGGTTTTGTACTCATTGGTGACACTAACTCCGGTTTTAATACTGCCGCTGATGGTAGCGGGAGTGTTTATACAAATGGCACACAGATTCTACTGGCCAATGCCAACGCTGCTGGGCGAATATATTTATACGCTCAATGGGGTGTGAACATTACCTTTAACACCCAACATCACACGGTTAGTGGTTCGCTGTTAAATGCAACAACTTCCCGGATGGTGGCAGAAGGCCATACTGTTGGTAATAGCCATCTGCATCCAAATCATTCAAATACTGCAGCTTCCGCTACCAACTCTTTCCCAGGAATTAATGCATGGGCTGGAGGCTACTATCCTGCGGTCAACTCCCAGACATTGATACAAGGTATCACGGTAATGTCTTTCTGGGGCTGGAATACACAAGCCAATGGGAGTGGCATATGGTGGAGTGCTGATACTGTATTAACAGCTAACGTAATCCCAGGCAGTAATCCTCCTACTCAATTATTTGCTATTTGGCGCCCTGTTCTAAGATTCACTCCAGCGTATGGAGTAATTGATTCTGTAATGGCAGGTTTTGGCCCTAATTTCGAAGCGTGGTATCGTCCCTTTACAATAGGTAGCCCTCATGGTGGCGCAGCGCTTCCCAACATGAACAACGCATGGCCTGGATTCACTTTCTTGGGCTGGTTCGAACACGGAAGCGGTATAAACCGGGGTATGATGTTTGACCCAACCGGAAATGTGTTCTCAGCAGACACTTGGTTTGCCACTTTTGCCGCTCCAGTAACATTCCACTCCAATGGAGCCACAGTTAGCTTCCAGACAACAACGGATATAACTGTAGGTAACCCACTAGGCGGCGCAATGCCGGCAGCAAGCCAATTAACCCGCCCGAATTGGAACTTCAGAGATATATGGAACACCCAACCAGACAATAGCGGTCTAAACTTTTCCGCAACCGCTCCTCTTATAATGCAAGAGACTCATCTTTACGCTTCTTGGTTTGCCCGTATTACCTTCGACCCAGGACATGCCGCAGGGCAAGATGGAGTAATTGCGCCAGGTAATTTGATACGCTATGTTCCAGAAAATTTCACATTAGACGAAAACCCTCCAGGCCAGCGTATGCCTGTAAACCCAACGCATCCAAACGGGGCATTTGATTTTGGTGGATGGCGAATACAAAATCCGCCAGCACACCTTCTTGACCCAAGTGACCCCACCGCCCCTGTAATGTTTAGGGATGATATTGTCTTTAACAACACCCTGCAAGATGGAACAATAAACGGTGATGTAATAGTTGAAGCCGTATGGCTACGCTCCGACGTAACCATAACCCTTGAATTTGATGGCGGCACCCATGCCGGTGGCGCTCCTCGCAATGTGGATATTCCTCGTGGTTCTGTAATTGGCTCGGTATTTCCTGCGCCATTCCCAGGTTCTATTATGGACCCTAATCCGCCTACAAAAACCAACTACGTTTTCGCAGGCGAATGGCAAAACGCTGCTGTAGCAGGGCCTGCAGGTATTCTTACTACTGCTCAGGTCATGGGTCTTCCTGCCAATAATGACATGACCTTTATAGCCCGGTGGAACCCAGCTCCGTTTATGGTTACATTTGAACTAGACGGCGGTAGCTACACTGGCTTTACACCTAATACAGGACCTGTTTTTGTAAACAATGTCTTGCACGGAACTATCATTGGTTATAATAGAGTGCCTGCAACAAGGCCTGGCGCTTTACCTACTCCAACGGTGCTTTCTCGCCCCGGTAGTACCCTTATAGGTTGGCGAGAAGTCATTAATGACGTAGCAACTGGTCCTGCCTTGACCACAGGTGCAATAGGCCTTACGGAAATAGATGGCGCTAACCGCACCTTTAGGGCTGTCTGGGATGTATCCAGACATTCAGTAATCTTTGTGCTATCAGGTGGTAACATTGGCGGAAATCCTAACAATGTGACCCGAACAGTTGATGATAATCAAAATGTTAATCATCCAAATACAACCCCTGCTACTGGGGTGCCAGTGCCTGTACTTCTTAATCGTGTGCTTCAAGGCTGGACTGACAGCGCTGGAGCTTTCCATACATCTGCGGCAATAGCTGGTATGAACTTTACTGCCCCGGCTGTCTTTACGGCCGTATGGGATTATGACCCTGAAATGGTGACATTTAACCTCAATGGTGGTGTTACAGTCGTTTCTGGATCGTCGGTTCCTGGGCCAGTTTTCAGGAACTTGCCATCAGGTGAAGCTATTGGCCTTGGCAATGTACCTATTACAACCCGTGCCAACTACACCTTCCTCGGGTGGCGCGAAACTGATTCCTCACCACAAGGATTTACAGACTATAGCCCAACCTCTGTTGGAGCGCTTACTCTGACACTTGGTCAGCCAAGGACATTTACCGCTCAATGGGGGCCAATTGTTCATCAGGTAACGTTTATCCTTAGCGGCGGGACTTACGGTGGCAGTAGCGCACCGGTTATAAGAGAAGTAAACCAGGGTACATCCATGGCTCTGTCAACTCCTCCTGTAACTGTACCTGCGCCAACTAATCCTCCTCAAGCCTTCCTTCACTGGTTAGCTAATGACGGTACTACGGTTTCATCTTTATTTGTTTCCAACTTCCTGATTACAGGGCCTACTACCTTTATAGCTGTATTTGACCATGAGCTGGTTACAACTACTTTTGATTTAGGTGGCGGAACTTATAACGGAAGCACTGCCAATGTTGTCGATGATCTTCCTTCTGGTTTACCCATAGGCCTAGGACGTGTGCCTGTTCCTACACGGGAGAACTATGAATTTGTAACATGGCGTGAGTTTATTCCCCCTGGATCGACTTACACCGACCGCACGAGGCATGAAGTTTCTCAGATTGATGTGATGGTTGGTCAGCCTCGTACATTTGTAGCTATATGGGCACCTATAACCCACCCGGTTACCTTCCAATTAGGAGGCGGCGTCTATGGTGGAAGCGCAAACGATATTGTGCGCATCGTATGGCAAGGTCGATCTGTATCTGACCCAACTACCACTGCGGTAAACGGAGTGCCTACCCCAACTAGAGCGCCTATGGTATTCCAGTATTGGCGTCTATCCGGTGATACAAACCAGTGGAGTCCGGCTTCTGCTGCGGCAATGGTTGTATCCGGCCCCGCAATATTTACCGCCGTGTGGGATTATCAGCGTGTGGATATTACTTTTGATTTAGGCGGCGGTATATATGAAAGCGATTTGGGGCCAATAACCAATGCGTTACGGGTTGGTGTGCCTATAAGCCTTAACTATGTACCTGTTCCTACACGTGCTAACTATACCTTCGTAAGTTGGGTGGAAACTGTCTCTGGAGCTTCTCGTAATAGAAATGAAGTTGCGGCAATAGTACCGGAGAGTGGTGTTCCAAGAACCTTTGTAGCTACATGGGCGCCTATAGTTCACCCTGTGACATTTATTTTGGCTGGAGGTACCTATAACTTAAGTGGCGCTGATGTGTCACGTACAGTTAATCAAGGCCAAGTTATTACCCATGCAAATACAGTTCCAACCCCAACAGTGCCAGTTGTTACACGTTCATTCCAGACCTTTATGGGATGGCGTAACTACGACGGTGTTATATGGCAGCCTGCATCTGTTGCCGCCCTTGAAATATTTGGGTCAAGGATATTTACAGCTGTATGGTCTGCTGACTTAGAAAATGTAACCTTTAACTTAGGAGGCGGCAACGTCGGCGGGAACCAAGCTGATGTAAGTCATGACCTGCCAACAGGTATGGCCATTGGAATTGGAAATGTTCCTATTCCAACACGCCCTAACTATAACTTCGTAGCATGGCAAGAAGTTGGCGAGCCAAACCGCAGTCATGGCGAAGTTGCTGCTATAGTGCTACAGCCTGGAGCACCGCGTTCCTTTATTGCAATATGGGAACCTGTAATGCATCCAATAACCTTTGTGTTATCCGGCGGTATATACAGCGGTAGTACCAATGCTGTTGTTCGGGAAGTTCAGCATAATAGTAGCCTTAGTTTCGGACTCATTCCAAACCCAAGTAACCCACCGCAATCCTTCCAGGGTTGGCATGTATCTAATACCGCGTTTGTGTGGGATGCGACATCTGTAGCTGCCCTTACAATCACTGGCCCTGTAACCTTTACGGCGATATGGGAGTTTAATACTGCTGAAGTTACATTTATCTTAAACGGCGGTGAGGTATCCGGCAGTGTTGGGCCAATAGTACATCCAACATTACCTATTGGTGTTGCTATTGGTGCCGGCAATGTACCTGTGCCTACTTGGGAATTTAGAAGCTTCATGCATTGGGCAGTAATGGATGGTACTGTAGTAGTAGCCACCCATAGCGCCTTGCAAGTAGCTAATATGATTCTTGAAGGAGATATCACCTTTACAGCTATATGGGATCGAGAACAATTCCCAGTCACTTTCAATTTTAATGGTGGTAACTGGAGAGATGGAGATAATCTCCTTCACAATGATTCATTTACACGCATGTATGACAACGGTGCGCTTATAATGCCTAATGATTTGCCAAATCCTGTTAGAACTAATTACAACTTTGTAGGATGGCGTATAAATGGTATGGGTCCGCTACTGCAGCCTGGCGACATAATAGGTATGCAAGTAAATGGCCCGATAGTGCTTACGGCAGTATGGGTACGAATCACCCATTCTGTTATCTTTGAACTTAACGGCGGTGAGTACAACGGCCAAGTAATAGACCTTGTACGTACAGTCGCTCAGGGTAACGAAATTGAAGTCGTACCCAACCCTGATAGAGATCAATTCGAATTAATCGGATGGCGTGAATATGACTATCCAACCGTCGATGTATACACACTCCGCACTCCAAGTCAAGTGGCTGAGATAACAGTAGATGGTGAGCGGACATTTGTCGCTCAGTGGTCTATTATTGCTCATCCGGTAGTGTTTGACTTAAATGGTGGTCTTGTAGACGGAAATGCCTCTAATGTAGTTCATATGGTAAATGAAGGCAGTCAAATTGGTTCTGCCAATGTTCCAGCCCCAACATTAACTGGTTCATCTTTAACAGGATGGCGTCTTAGCGGTTCCGGAACGGTAATTTCACCTGCTGCTCTTGCAGTTATAGTTGTAAATGAGCCTTTGGTGTTTGTCGCGGTATGGGATCAGAACATCATCCCTGTTACCTTTGACCTTAATGGTGGTACAGAAGATGGAAATAATGGGCCGATAGTGCGCAACATAATGGAAGGCGCATCAGTAGGTACCGGTACTATTCCTGTACCTACACGGGCCAACTATACTCTTGGTGGCTGGCAGCGAGAGGGCGCAGGCGCAGTCCTGACTGTGACTCAAGTAGCCGGTACCTTGGTCAATGCCCCAATGAGCTTTAGGGCAGTATGGAACCCTATAATTCATAATGTGACATTTGATTTGAATGGTGGTTCAGTTGATGGCGATACCGCAAACATTGTATATGTAGCCAGACAAGGAACTGCTATTGGTGCAGCCAACGTACCTGCACCGACCCACGGAACTGCTGTACTCAGTGGATGGCGTGATGCTGTAACTAGTGCGGTTTACACTGCCGCCCAAATTGCAGCATTGGAAGTAATAGCACCACGGACATTTGTTGCTCAGTGGGATATGAACTTGCATAATGTAATCTTTGACTTAGACGGTGGTAATGTAAACGGTAATACTGCAAATATGAATGCGACAGTACCACATGGTGAAAACGTTCCTGCTTCGCAGATTCCAGAGCCTGTACGTGGATATTATGTATTTGGCGGATGGCGCAATGCCGCGGGCGATGTGTTTACAGCCCTTGAAGTTGCTGATATGCAGATTACTGGCAATTTGACTCTTACCGCGGTTTGGACACCTGTATCCCGTGATGTTGTACTGGGCAGCGGCCCTTATACTGCCGGTATCCCAGGCCATAATAATTCTGTTTACATCTACGATGTTGATGAAGACGGTAATGTAACATTTATTATTACACCTCCTGGTAATGGTGCTATATTCACAGACCGATCCCTAGTAGTACCGCCTCCAGGTTATATCATCGTGGAAGGCCCGACTCTTATGCCCGATGGACGCCTTAGAGTAGTGATAAGGCGCTATATTCCAGAAGTTGATGGAGATAGCGAATTTACTCTCATCTTCGACCCAGCACAGGGTTCACTTCCTACTGGAACAGCAGACAGAGTAATGGGACCATTTGGTCATGTTGTTGCTACTTTCCCAACTCCGGTTCCACCTGCTGGATATCAGTTTGTTGGTTGGTTCTATGAAGGCGGGCGTATTGTTCCTTCCCTTGCGCTAACCAGGGATATGACACTAAGGGCAAGCTTTGAGCCTGTTGAAGTGGCAATGTATGAAGTTGTTTATGATCCAGGCCCAGGTACTTTGCCACAAGGTACCCAAAGCACCCAGCGACATGCCTATGGTACGGAGCTAACTACACATCCACAGCCGACCCGCAATGGTTACAACTTTGTTGGCTGGCAGTTGGACGGGCAAGATATTGCTAACCCATTGGTTGTAAGGGGTAACAAGAGATTATTGGCAGTATGGGTTGCGGCTCCGACACCGTCGCCGAGTCCATCACCAGCACCAGAATCTCCAGCACCATCCCCGAGTCCGTCGCCTGCGCCAGAGTCTCCAGCGCCGTCACCCAGTCCAGCGCCGTCGCCGAGTCCATCTCCGGCACCTCCTTCGCCGTCGCCTGCTCCTCCACAGTCACCAGCGCCTAGCCCTTCACCATCGCCATCTCCAAGTCCGTCGCCATCGCCAGGGCCAAACTATGTTGTAGTCTTTAGCGCGGCTCCTGGTAATCATGTCGGTAACGAGACTGGTATACGTCAAGGCCCACGTGGAACTATGATCACTAATATTCCCGCAGTGCCTACTCGTACTGGATTTATCTTTGGTGGATGGAGATTCCCCAATGGTAGTATTCTTGCTGCTAGCCAGCTTGAGATTACCGGTAATATGACACTTACTGCCATATGGGCACCTATAGGAGCGACACCAACGCCAACACCTTCTCCAACTCCAGGCCCAGTGGTAGGAAGACCTAACCCTCAAACCAATCCGATTCAGGTAAGCTTTATGATATTTGGAGCGGTTATGCTTCTTGGATTTGCAGTTGTAGGTATTTCTATACTTGCTTCTAAGCAAACCGCGGCGGCAGGTCAGTATGGTAAAGATGCTGCCCGCTATGACCGTGAGAAGCGGATTTTGGATATGGTAGATAAGAAGTCTAAGAAGTAAATGAAGTAAAACGATATAATTTCATAGCATACAAAAAGCGCCTATCAGATGATGGGCGCTTTTTACTTCCAAGGCCGTGCAGCTATTTATAGTAATTCACCCTTTAAACGGTCACGCCTGAGACGAAAATAGCGGACGCCTCAACGCTTTTTCGGTGATAAGTGGGGCCATTTAAAGGGGGAATTGCTATATTGTTTAGCTTGGGATATAGCAGGTAATTGTGGTGCCAATGCCTTCTTTGCTTTCTAGGGTTATCTTTCCGTTATGATGTTCTGTTATGTGTTTTACTATTGATAGACCTAGGCCTGTGCCGCCAGTTTTTTTGGATCTTGAGCTGTCTACACGATAGAAGCGCTCGAACACGCGGCTTTGGTGCTTTTTGGATATGCCTATGCCTGTATCGGTTATTTTTATTTTGCAGTGGTTATTTTCTTTGGACAGGCTTAGAGTTATTTTGCCGTTTTCTTTGTTGTACTTTATTGCGTTGTCTAGTAGGTTGTACATAAGTTCGTCGATTAAGTGGTAGTTGGCTTTTAGGTTTATTGTGTGGCCTTTTAGGTCTATTGTTACCTGCTTTTTTATTGTGTTTTCTTGTAATGCGGCTACGACGGATTGTGCCAGCTCGTAGATGTCGAAGGTGGTTAGGTCTTTTTCTATTTTTCTTTCGTCGAACTCGGATAAGCGGATTATATCGTTGATTATGTTGATTAAGCGGGTTGTGTGGTTTTTGATTTTATTTGTGAAGCTTGCTATGTCTTCTGGCTTTGCCATTCCGCTTCCTATTATTTCAGATAGGGCGGAGATTGTTGTTAGTGGGGTTTTGAGTTCGTGGGATACATTGGCAGAGAACTCCTTGCGTTGAGTTTCGGTTTTGGATTGCTGGGTTAATAGTGCTTCTGTGGTTTCGGCCCGGTTTTTTAATATTTCCATCTGAGAGGTTAGTTGTTGTTTTTGGGTGCTGATTTTTTTGATGTAAGGCCATAGTTCCTCATATTGGGATTTGTTTGCTTCTGCGCTTGTGATATCTAGGTTATCGAAATCCACTTTAGTTAAGGGTTTGATGATTCGCTTAGTAAGGCGATGGGTTATAAAATAGGCTAAGCCCAGTATGGCGATGGTTATTATTACAAGATTAGGCAAAATGGCAGAGAACACTTCTCCCAGGCTGTTGAGGGTCCTGGAAAGGCGAAGGATATTGCCGTTTTCTAGGCGAATGGCGTAGTAGAATGTGTCTAGGCCGAAGGTGTCGGAGCTACGGATGGATTGGCCATGGCCTTCGGTTATAGCTGCAACAAACTCGGCGCGGTTGCTACGATTTATTGATAAGTCTGTATCCGGATGATTGTCGAATAGCACCCATCCTTCCGGTGCTATTATGGTCATGCGGGTACTGCCTACCATTAGCTTTTTGGTATATTCGAAGGTTCCGCTATTTAGTAGCCCGGCTACTAGGTAGGCTTTATCTCTTGTTGCGGCCATTTCGTGGGACTGGGTACTGTTTATAAAAAGGATACTAAATAGTACCGCAATTGCCACGATGCAGACCATGATCAGGGCTGCAAAGCTGGTAAATATCCGTTTGTGCATGTTATTCTCCCATTTTATAGCCTACGTTTCTTATTGTTTTTATATATCCTCCCGCGGTGTCTAGTTTTTGACGTAAGGATTTTATATGCATATCCAGGGTACGGCTCTCTCCTTCGAAGTCATATCCCCATACTGTGTCTAGGATTTTGTCTCTGGATAGTACTATTTCCGCGTTTATCATTAGGTAGCTTAGTAGTTCGTATTCTTTGAAGGTTAGGGAAATGACTTTGCCGCTAACGGATACCGTGCGGCTTTGTTGGTTAATTTGTATGGATTGGTAGGTGATATCTTGGGACGGTTTTGATGTAGTGGTGTTTCGGCGAAGTAAGGCTTTTATGCGGGCTATTAGCTCCATAACGCCGAAGGGTTTGGTCAGGTAGTCATCGGCTCCTAGGTCTAGGCCTATTACTTTGTCATGCTCGGCGCTTTTGGCGGTTAGCATAATCACCAGGAGGGATTGGAACATAGGGTTCTGGCGAAGTTTTTTGAGAATGGCAAGACCGTCATCTCCAGGTAGCATAATGTCTAGTATGACTAAATCTGGTAGGGGATTGTCTTTGCCTTCCAATGCATTGAAGAAGGCTTTGCCTTTTTCGAACCCCATGGTTTCATAGTCTGCGCCTCTTAAGGCGTATAGCACTATTTCTCTTATATCTTCGTCATCTTCTACTATCCAGATGCGGGGCATAGGTCACCTCATTACGATTCCAAACAAATGAATCTGTATCAGTTTATTTTGGCTTGCTTTCCTGTTATAGAGTATACCACCCAGCTTGCGATATTACAGGCGTGATCTCCTATGCGTTCGAAGAATTTTGCTACCATTAGCAGGTCTATGGCCTGTTCGCTGTTAGGGTTATCTGAGCGTATTAGTTCTATTAGGTCGAATTTTACTTTGTCGAAAAGATCGTCTACTACGTCGTCGTAGGCTATTATAGATTTTGCTAGTTTTAGGTCTTTTTTTACATATGCTTCTATGCTGTCGGTTACCATTTTTACTGTGGCTATTGCCATTTGCGGGATGTGTATTAGTTCTTGGACATAGGGTGCTCCATTCATCATTACTACTATTTCTGAGATATCTGCTGCTTGATCTCCTATGCGCTCCATATCTGTAATCATTTTTAGGGCTGCGGATATTACGCGTAGGTCTTTGGCTACGGGTTGCTGCTGCATTAGTAGCTTTAAGCATAGGGCTTCTATGTCTTTTTCTTTTTCTTCCACATCTGCTTCGAATATGATTACGTTTTTAGCCAGTGCTACATCCTGGTGGATTAGGGCTTCCGAGGCCAGTATGATGGATTTCTCCACTAGGGCGCCCATTTCTTTCAGCTTGTTGTTTAGTTCATCTAACTGCTGGTCAAATCTTCGCATTATCCAAACCTCCCTGTTATATAATCCTCTGTGCGTTTATCCTTGGGTATTGAGAAAACTTGCTGGGTTTCGCCGTATTCTACTATTTCTCCCAGCAGAAAAAAGCCTGTGTTGTCGGAGATTCGTACTGCTTGCTGCATATTGTGTGTTACTATTACTATGGTATAGCTGTTTTTTAGTTTTAATACCAGCTCTTCTATTTTGGCGGTGGAGATTGGGTCCAGGGCTGAGGTTGGTTCGTCCATAAGCAGTACATCCGGCTGAACTGATAGGGCGCGGGCAATACATAGCCGCTGTTGCTGCCCGCCGGATAGGGATAGGGCACTTTTTTTTAGGCGGTCTTTTAGCTCGTCCCAGATGGCGGCATCGTATAGGGATTTTTCTACTATATCGTTAAGTTTAGATCGCGATCTTATACCGTGGGTACGTGGGCCGTATGCGATATTGTCGTATACGCTCATCGGAAAGGGATTGGGCTTTTGGAAGACCATTCCCACCCGTTTTCTTAGGGCGTTTACATCAATATTACCGTGGATGCTTTGGCCGTCGAGTAGGATGCTTCCTGTGATTTTGCAGCCTTCTACTAGGTCGTTCATACGGTTTAGGCTTTTGATTAGGGTTGACTTGCCGCAGCCAGAGGGTCCTATAAAGGCGGTTATTTCATTGGCTGGGATGGACATATTGATATTTTTAAGTGCGTGGAAATCGTTATACCATAGATTTACATCTTTGATGGAGAATTTATTCATTTTTATGATTCCTTTCTTATGAAACGAGCAATCCATGAAGATAGGGCGTTTATCAGGATTACCACGATTAATAAAACGGCGGCTGTGGCGTGAGCTTCACCGGGATGGGTGCCTTCGTTGGCTAGGGCATACATATGAGCGGATAGGGTGCGGCCCGTGTCGAATAAGTTATTGGGCATACGGGCTACATTGCCTAGTGTAAAAATAATAGCCGCGGTTTCGCCGATTATCCGCCCTATTGCTAGGATGACCCCGGCCAAAATCCCTGGGGTTGCCGCGGGCAGTATTATACGCATTACAGTCCTAAGCCGCCCGGCACCTAGGCCAAAGGAGCCTTCTCTATATGTGTCTGGAACGGATTTTAGGCTTTCTTCTGTTGTGCGCATAATAAGAGGAAGAATCATTATGGAAGTGGTGAAAGAGCCTGACATAAGGGATAGACCCCAGCCAAGAAATACCCCAAAAAATATAAAGCCAAACAGCCCATATACAATAGAAGGGATACCCGCCAAGGTTTCTGTTGTGAGGCGTACAATTGCCACAAATCGGCTGCCCCTTTTTGCGTATTCTACAAGGTAAATAGCGGAAAATACCCCAAGGGGAACCGCAAGTATCAGCGAAAGACCTACGATCATCAGCGTTCCTATTAAGGCGGGGAAAAGGGATTGGTTTTGGGTGGTAAATTCTCTGGCAAAAAGGGAAGGTCTGATAAAAGGTATGCCATTAATAAGTACATATCCCACAACCAAGACCAAGACAGCGGCAGTGATGCCGATACTGAGCCATGTCAGGGCAAAAAGGATGATATCTGAGGGCTTTTTTCTTTTGAAATTTTGCACTTTATATGCCCTCCTTTTTCTTTAGAAGTGAAAACAGGGCATTGATAATCATTACAAATATAAATAACACAACACCGGTGGCGACTAAAGCGGCTCTGTGGTTGCCATAGGCGTATCCGAGTTCTATTACTACGTTGGCGGTTAGGGTTCTTGTCCCCATTAGAAATTCATGAGGCATACGCAGTACCGCTTGATTTCCTGCCACCATCCTTACCGCCATGGTTTCTCCGACGGCGCGGCCTATTCCCAAGATAACGGAGGCCATTACCCCTGATTTTGCGGCGGGCAAAACTACGCGGTATGAAGCGTTTTCATGGCTTGCGCCTAGGGCTATTGCTCCTTCGTAAATCTCACCGGGGATGGCACGGATGGCGCTTTCGGATATGGTGATTATTGTGGGCAGAATCATCATCCCAAGCAAAATTGAGGCGGTAAGTATGCTATTGCCGCTGCCGCCAAAAGTTTGCCTAACAAAAGGAACCAGAACTACCATGCCGAAATAGCCGTATACCACAGAAGGGATTCCGGCCAAAAGGTTTATTGCGGGCTTTAATATCTTATAGATAGGGGCAGGGCAAAACTTTGCCATAAACACAGCCGCGAAAATGCCAATAGGTACCCCAAATAATATGGCACCTACTGTTACGTATATGGAGCCAACAATCATAGGAAGTATGCCAAACGCAGGAGGGTTCCAGGTAGGCCGCCAGTCTGTTCCTGTTAGGAAGCGGATGACTCCCATATCCCACATAGCAGGTAGCCCCTGCATAAACAAGAAAACGCAAATCAGCCCCACCGCGATAATTGCGGCTGAGGCTGATAATATGAAAAGTATTTTTGCGGCGAGTTCCTTATAAAAAACTAACGAATGTTTTCCCATTGCGAAACCTCTCCGAGAAAAATATTTCTTACCTGGTCAAGGGTTAGGCCGTCTATGTCATTACTTGGATGGACGATTACAGCAATTCCGTCGATGGCTATGGTTAGTGGGGATAGGAATTCTAATTCGCTTTCTCTAAAATCGCGGCTGGACATTGCAATATCTGCAAGGCCGTCCCGGGCAGCGGTGATACCATGGCCTGTACCGGCACCGTGTACATCTATCGTGACATCAGAGTTTAGCTCACGATAAGCGGTGCTTAAATGCTGCATTAGGGAGTAGACAGAGGAAGAACCATTTACAACGATTACTCCGGTTAGGCCACTTGGGGTATATTCTGGAGCGCCTTCTGGGATAAATGGTACATATCCTCTTTCTGCTACAACAGCCTGACCTTGAGCAGAGAATATGAAATCAACAAAATCTTGCGCAAGAGGGGTAAGGCCTTCATCGGTTATATAACCAATGATAAATGGGCGCTGTATGGCGTATGTGCCGTTTAGCATATTTTCCATTGTTGGCATTACACCATCAATGCTAAGTACTCTAACTCTTGTATCTTGTAGGGCAACGCCTGTTGACGCATAACCTATGGCTTGTGGATTTTCTGCTACATTTGTCATCATAACACTGGTGCCTGGGGCTACTACTGCTTCCATAGTTATATTGTCATTGCCATCTACGGTGACATCAACGATTTCTACAAAAGCACCACGGGTTCCGCTTCCTTCTTCTCTTGTTATGGTGGCTATTTGGCCTGAGATACCTGATGAATCGTCGGTGGTTATTTCGCTGGTGCTGCCGCCGCAACCTACAATCAGCAAGCTCATTGCTATTACTACTGCGGATTTGATAACTTTTTTCAACATTTACATTCCTCCGTAAATTTATTTTGCGAGGTGATGATAAATGTCGAATGTAAATGTTAAATAACGTGTAGGTAAAATCTATGTAAATTATTTTGTTGGCTCATATAAAAATATTATGTATAATAGAGTTCTTCTGAAATCAAAAGGCGCGATTTAAAGAAGAAGCAAAAGACTCATAATGAAACCTACTTTCGAAATCATAAAACGTGATTTCGAAAGAGGTCTAATGATATAAATTGAAATCCAGAGGTAGAATACTTATGAAACTAAGGTATATCCCCAATATAGTTACATTTATAAGGATTATTATGGTGGCAATGCTTATTTTTCTTGCGCCTTTATCGATGCTAAGCATAATATTTTTTATTGCCGCCGGTCTTACAGATATGATAGATGGGCCTCTGGCTCGGCGTATCAAGGATGCGACAAGCAATTTTGGGGCAGAACTTGATAGTATGGCAGACATGTTTATGGTAATAGTCTCTATTTTCTTTATATTGCCGGCAATGAACTTATGGCCTGGGTTCCGGTTTACCATTTTGGTAGCTCTTGTATTTAAGCTGATGTCAGCGGTACCTGGCCTTATTAAGCATCGCAAGGTGTTTTTCTTGCATACAATAGCCAACAAGGCGCTTGGGCTGATACTCTTTCTTGGGGCTATAATCTACTTTATATTTGGTGGGCAGTTGGCGGTAAACTTATACTTTATATTTTTGCATGTGGCTGTGTTTGTGATAACCATCGAAGAAATGGTGATTATTAGTATGTTGGATTATCCCAATAAGAATATAAGAGGGTTTTGGCAAATAAAGCGGATCAATGAAGAGTACAGAACAAAAGGGGTTGTTGGTATTTAAAATTTGACAGGTATAGTGCACCGTGATATATTAATTCTAAGCAGAAGCGCCACTTCTCGCCCTCTAGCTAACGCAACAGGGTTTATCCGGCAAGAACTCGTACTGAGTTACGATGTTACGCATGATAAAGTGGGCCTATGCCCACTTATTTTTTTTGAGTCGGACAACAATAGCGAATCGATGCTTATTCGCGCCAATAGCGAATCAAAGCTTATTCGCGGCGTTAGCAACCAGCAAAAAGGAGGGAATCAGCATTACCGACTTAATGATCAACGAGCAGATCAGGGACAAAGAAGTACGTCTTATTGACGCAGACGGTGCCCAGCTTGGCATAATGCCAGGAAAGGACGCTCAGCGTCTTGCGGACGAAAAACGCCTAGACCTGGTGAAGATCTCGCCGACGGCAAAGCCGCCGGTCTGCAAGATCATGGACTATTCAAAGTTTAGATTCGAACAGTCCAAAAAGGAAAAGGAAGCCCGGAAAAAGCAGCGTACCATTGATGTGAAGGAGCTGCGGCTTTCCCCCAACATTGATATTCATGATATTAATGTAAAAGTGAAAAAGGCTATTGATTTCCTTAAAAGCGGTGACAAGGTTAAGGTCACCATCCGCTTCAGAGGGCGTGAACTTGGACGTACAGAGATAGGTTACGGTATACTCAACGATTTCGCCCAGAAAGTAAGCGAAGTAGGGCAGATAGAAAAGCCCCCGAAAATGGAAGCTCGTTCTATGGCTATGTTTCTTTCACCAAAGCCACAGTCCAATTCCTAGATTATGATAGACAAAGGAGTTACTCATGCCTAAACTTAAAACAAAAAGAGCTGCCGCAAAGCGCTTCAAAGTAACAGCTACCGGCAAGTTCAAGCATCCCAAGTGCAATAAACAGCATATTCTTGGCAAAAAAAGCCCAAAAAGAAAAATGACCTTGCGCAAAATGGGTATGGTTGATAAAACCAATGAAAAAGCAGTAAGGCAAATGATGCCGTATGCATAACCACACAAATGGATAATACAAAAACATGCCAGCCAGTCTCGCTGATTTGGTCAAAACCGAAAACAGTGAGTAGAATCGTAAAGCGATTGTGCGAAGTAACACTTTTTTGTATGGCTGGTGAATTGCCTTTATTGGGCGATTAGGAGGATACTATAATGGCAAGAATAAAAGGAGCAGTAAAAGCAAGAAAAAAGCATAAACGGATACTAAAACTAGCCCGTGGTTATAGAGGCGCAAGAAGCAAGCAATACCGTGTAGCAAAGCAAGCGGTAATGCGCGCAATGGCAGCAGCATTTGCAGGCCGTAAGCAAACCAAGCGTGAATATCGTCGCCTGTGGATTACAAGAATCAACGCAGCAGCACGTATTCATGGCCTTAGCTATAGCCAGTTTATGCATGGACTTAAAAAAGCCGGAGTTGATATAAATCGTAAGATGTTGGCAGAGCTAGCCGTAAACGATGCCCCAGCTTTTACAAAACTTGCAAAAGTGGCTTCTGGGTCATAGGCTAAGCCATGTTATTCTTAAATGTATAAATCTTGTCTTTTTAACAGATACTATGAAAAGTTTCAAAAGATTTTCAAATGAAGAAGAGACATATAGGCGTTTCGATTTGAAATGGCCTGAAGCCCAATTTCAAACGAAATCGCTATATCACTCGCATAAGGAGGAACTACATTGAAAGCTACGGGCATAGTCCGCAGGATTGACGATCTAGGGCGGGTCGTTATCCCCAAGGAAATACGCAGAACCTTACGTATCCGTGAAGGTGATCCACTGGAGATTTTCACAGACCGTGAAGGTGAAATTATTTTGAAGAAATACTCCCCAATAGGTGAGCTTGGCAACTTTGCTAAAGAGTACGCCGAAAGCCTTAGCCAGTCATCTGGCCATATTACCTGTATTGTGGATAAGGATCAGATTATTGCAGTATCTGGTGGTTCTAAGAAGGAGTTTATGGATAAGAATATCTCCACTGCCTTGGAAAAAACCATCAACCTAAGAAACCCAGTATCTGCTTCCAGAAGTGATGCAGCCTTTGTGCCCATCCTTGAAGAAGATGATCCAGGAACTTACAACAATGAATTTATTGCCCCGATTATCGCCGAAGGCGATGTACTTGGTGCTATTGTTTTCCTTTCACCTGATAAGAAAATGGGTGAAGTGGAAGGGAAGCTGGCTCAAACTGCAGCTGGTTTCCTTGGAAAGCAAATGGAGCAGTAAGAAATTTACGTATAGCCACAAAACCCCTGCATGATTATGCAGGGGTTTTTTTATTAGAGTTCTTCAGAAATCAAAAAGCGTGATTTCAGAAGAAGCAAAAGACTCACAATGAAACCTACTTTCGAAATCATAAAACGTGATTTCAAAAGAGGTCTATTGTATGGTTCTCTTTTCAATCTTTCGGTATTGCAAAGGAGTAGATCTTACTTGCTTATTAAAAATCCGAATAAAGTGTTCTACGCTTGAGTATCCACAGGCAACAGATATGTCTGCTACAGTCATATCCGTTGTTTTAAGCAGTTTTTTCGCGTGTTTTATCTTAATATTCACTAAATCGGCATTGGGTGATATCTTGAAAAATTCGTTATATAAAACTGAAAACCGGCTTCGGGTAAACCAAACTTGCTTTGCCATTTTATCTACTGTCCAGTCTTTAGGGTTTGTTCGCATTTCGTCGCGCAACATGATAAACCGTTGCTTGACTTCAAACATGCGCTTCGAGCCTGGCTTATTTTCTACATATAAGTTTGAAAGGGTTTCAAACAATTTTAGCACATGCTGTGTTGTTTCCTCGCGGCGGTCAATTAATCTATCTGTCATTGTATATGTGATTATTTCAAGTTGGCGGGTAATCTCATCGCTGTTAGATATATAAAAGAGCTCATTTTCTGGCAGGGCATACCGCGCTGTGAAATGTGGGTCGTCTACCTTATATATCAGGAAGTCATTTACGAAAACTCCGTCGTGATGCCTATACTCCTGCCTTTGTCCGGGAGTATATATTATGCAAGCGCCCTTGGCTGTTTTATGTTCAATGCCATCTGTGATAACAATTGCCGGTGAAAGAAAATGAATGAAAAGGTAAATATCAGCCCCCAAACCAGTAGGATTGTCTGCCCGATAGAAGTCTGTCTCCCGTTTATGGTGCGCAACGTTCAAAACTGTAATTTCTGTCATAAAACTCACCCCTTATGATGAAATTAGCTTTTTGTGCTATTTTAGTCATATGTATGTGCATTGTCAATAATTAGTAATGACATATAGAACAATAGGTCAAATTTCATAACAAATTATATTGGGGTACAGCTTCTATGGTTAATATTTGCCAAGAGCTTAATGCAAATTGAGAGTAAAAGCGCAATTATTGCACAGTGAATCTCATTGACTGGGGTTGGCGGCAGTATATAATTTATACAACAAGGAAAGTAAATAATTTTTCTATTGTGAAAGGAGAACAGTATGAAGAAACTGTTACTTATTTTGGTGCTACTTATGGTTGCTGTAGCTGTTTTGGCCGCTTGTGGGCGTAATGGAGACGAGCAATCCGACGCGACGCCTTCCCCGCCGCCAGTCACAGGGCAGGAAACACAGCCAGACCAGCAGCCGCCCCTAGACTTGGGTATTCTTGGCCCACATAATCCGGTCACCTGGACCATGATGATTGTCACCGACAACATGCCCCCCGCGGCTGACAACTGGCTTATGGAGAGGATACGTGAAGAATTGGGTGTCACTCTCATTTTCGACATTGTGCCCGGCGATTTGCAGGATACGCGAGTAGCCACTATGCTTGCCGCCGGTGCCACGCTGCCGGATATTATTCACGTAACGCAGCTTGATGCCCATATGGCCGCGGGCGGTACACTTATGCGCCTTGATCCCTTCCTAGAAAGCGGTATGTTTCCAAGGCTGCAAGAACACCACGCGCCTTATATCGGAAGGCTTTCCTTTAGAGAAGGCCCTGTAGAGCCAGGGCTTTACCAGATGGCCACATGGAACAGATTCTATACCGATGACCAAGGCGGCGGACCGATTATGGGCCCCACCCATGGCGGCACAGGGTTTTGGCTTCAGAAATCTGTACTAGAATTCCATGGTTTCCCAAACTTGGACAATATGACACTTGAACGTTATTTTGACATGATTGAAGAATACATGATAGCCAACCCGACCATTGACGGTATGCCAACCATAGGCTTCACCTTCCCAATGCTTGGGCGCGTATGGGGCATGACCAACCCGCCGCAATTTTTAGCGGGGCACCCCAATAATGGTGAAGTGCTTGTAGAGAATGGTATTGCCAGAATTTATCATACCAGCGAATATGCCGAGTATTATTGGCGCGCCCTTAACGATGCTTTCCACCGGGGATTGGTGGACCCGGAAAGCTGGACCCGTACACAAGACGAGTACCAAGCAGCACTTGCCACAGGCAGGGTACTGGGCTTCCACGACCAGGGCTGGGCATTTGGCACACCCAGAGACGCACTTATTGAAGCCGGCAGATATGAGCGCACATGGATACCAACGATGCCTGTAATGCGGTCAGGAACCACCCCTTGGTACGCAGATAGGCCGGTGCTTAACGTCAACCAGGGGATTGGCATCCCTGTAACCTCTGACAACCCGGAGCATAAGCTCCTGTTCTTTGAAACCCTTCTGCAACCGGAATGGCAAATGCTCTTCACTTGGGGCAGAGAGGGTATTGACTACCATGTAGACGCGAACGGTAATTTTTATCGTACAGCAGAGCAGCGCCGCAACGCGGACGAAGCTGCTTGGCGTTTAAGCAATAGGGTAGAAGTTTTGTGGGATGCTATTCCCAAGATTCAAGGCTCACTGCCCTGTGGTAATGCCTATACCCCAGGCAACCAGCCGTCGGAATTCTATGAGGGTCTGAGTGACTATTTCCGCTTCTTCCTGACAAGCTACGGCTTAGGTACATGGACACAATTTGCCAATGACCCTCCCTCCAACCCGCCGTACTATCCCGCGTGGCAGGCACCCATTCCCGGTGGAACACCCGCGGCGGAAGCCGCCGCACAAATCCAGGATATACTGCCAAGATTGGTACCGGGGCTTATTTCGGCACCGCCTGGAGAGTTTGACACGCGTTGGGCTGCGTTTATAGCCGAATTTGAAATGGTAAACACTGAAGCGCTGGAAGCGCAAATACAATCATTTATCGACGACCGCATCGCAAGAGCCAGATAGTTTTGGATAAAAGGGAGTGCCGCTCGGGTTCAAAACTCGGGCGGCACCCAATTTTTTTATAAGGGGTGTAATGTGGAAAAGGCAATCCCTAGAAAAAGCCGCAAGAAGTCCTTCTGGCGGCAATGGCAACTTATGCTAATGAGTATCCCCATGCTGCTGTATGTAATTTTGTTCGCGTATGTACCTCTTGGTGGCTGGGTTATGGCTTTTCAAAACTTCCGGCCCCGTTTTGGAGTAGGGCCTATCCGCAACTTAATTGAAGCCGAATGGGTAGGCCTGGCCCATTTCAGAACCCTGCTGGACACGTCTGGCCATACCGGTGCGCGGTTTATCCGTGCCCTTACCAACACGGTTGGGCAGTCGCTTCTTACACTGGTGGTTGGGACTATATCCGCCATAGTGCTGTCCCTTATGCTGCATGAAGTGCGGCAGACGGGGATTAAACGTTTTATTCAAAACATACTCTACCTTCCCCATTTCCTAAGCTGGATGATTGTCACCGTCTTGGTTTCTATGGCCTTGGCATTGCCTGTTTCTGGCGGGATTATTAATGATGTTCTGCTTGCCCTTAGAATAATACGGGAACCGATTCAGTTTCTGGCAGAACCAAGATATTTTTGGGGGATTGTAGCCGGTGCCAACCTATGGCGCAATCTCGGATGGAACACAATTATTTACATGGCATCTATGACAGCCATTGACCCCAACTTGTACGAGGCTGCATCCATAGATGGGGCCAACCGCTACCGTAAAATGTGGCATATCACATTGGCTACCATAAGGCCTACTATTATACTACTTATTATCATGAATATTGGGTGGCTGCTGGCCAGCGGGTTTGAAATACAATTCTTTCTCGGCTCCGGCCCGTCCATTGCCCGTGCGGAGAACATTGATATTTTTGTGCTGCGCTTTGGCATAGAACAGCATAACTTTGGCCTTGCAACCGCCGCTGGGGTTTTTAGAACCGGCGTGAGTATACTGCTTCTTCTTGCAGCTAACTTAGTTGCCAAGTTGATGAAGCAAGAGACATTATTCTAGGGGGCAGACATAATGGAATCCAACGCGGTAAATAAGAAAAGAAAAAATCATTTCAATTTAAAACGGCTACAGGCAGAGTCGGTTATTTTTCACACCATTAACTATCTGCTTCTGATTGGGCTGTGTGTAATCATGCTATACCCTATGCTTAACACATTGGCACTTTCTTTCAACGATGGGTTGGACGCGGTAAGGGGTGGGATTCGCCTATGGCCTCGCCGTTTCACGTTGAATAATTATGAAACCCTGTTTAGTGTGCCGACTGTTTTCCCGGCTTTCCGCATTTCCATTTACAGGACGATTGTGACGGTAATCACCAACCTTGTTTTTACATCTATGCTGGCATATGCTATAAGCCGCCCCGAATATAAGCTAGGTAAGCCTATTGCCCTTATTGTTGTAATAACTATGTATTTCAATGCCGGGCTTATTCCCCATTTTATTCTGCGGCAATCCTTGGGGCTGCTTAATACCTTTGCCGTGTTATGGTTTCCCAGTATGATTTCGGCTTTCAATCTTATTATTATACGCACCTACATGAAAAGTCTGCCGGAATCTTTAGTAGAATCGGCTAAGCTGGACGGCTCGGGAGATTTTGGTATATATGTGCGGATAATTATGCCATTATGCAAGCCGGTGCTTGCCACTATCGCGCTGTTTGTGGCAGTGGGTGCCTGGAACGAGTGGTTTGATGCCTTTATCTACAACTCTGCCAGACCGGATCTTGAAGTGCTGCAAGGAGTATTGCGGCAATTTTTGGCGGCGGCAATGGCGCACGCGGCGGGAGGCGGCGGCGGCCACGCGGCGGCAGCGGCAGCGGCAGCGGGGGCCCCTGTACTTGCTACACCCCTGACACTGCGGGCGGCTATTACCATATTCACGGCTCTCCCCATTCTACTGGTGTTTCCTTTCTTGCAGCGGTACATCGTACACGGCATGACATTGGGTGGGGTGAAGGAGTAAAGCGTATGCAAGGGAAAATGACAGTTAATAAGGCGTTTCCAATCAGTGAAATTGATCCGCGAGTTTACGGCTCTTTCCTTGAGCATATGGGAAGGGCTGTTTATTCCGGCATATATGAGCCCGGTCACGAAACCGCTGATGAGCGGGGCTTTAGGGAAGATGTAAAGAATCTTGTGAGAGAGTTGAAAACACCGCTTATTCGTTATCCTGGCGGCAATTTTTTGTCTGGGTACAATTGGGAGGACGGAATAGGTGCTGTGGAGAACCGCCCAAAACGCCTTGATCTTGCTTGGAAAACCGTAGAAACAAATGAAGTGGGCTTGCATGAATTTATTGCATGGGCTAAAGAAGTAGGTGCGGACGTAAACATGGCGGTAAATCTGGGGACTCGCGGTGTAGACGCGGCGTGGAATATCGTAGAGTATTGCAACCATCCAGGTGGCACATACTGGAGCGATTTGCGCCGCAAAAACGGAGCGGAAGCCCCCTTCAACATAAAAACATGGTGCTTAGGCAACGAGATGGACGGCCCTTGGCAAATAGGAAGCAAAACCGCCGAAGAGTACGGCAGATTGGCGGCAGAGACTGCAAAGGTAATGAAATGGGTAGACCCATCTATTGAGCTTGTGGTGTGCGGAAGCTCTGGCGCGGGGATGCCAACGTTTGCAGCGTGGGAAGTAACTGTATTAGAACACACATATGAATATGTGGATTATCTTTCTTTACACAGCTACTATGGCAATCAAAAGAATGATTTAAAAAACTATCTTGCAATGTCTGTGGGGATGGATAGGTTTATCAAAAGCGTAACGGCTATATGTGACTATATCAAGGCGAAAAAACGTAGTGACAAGACCATGAATCTTTCATTTGACGAGTGGAATATATGGTATCATTCAAGCGGAAAAAACAGTAAGAATAAACCTTGGCAACAAGCGCCGCCAATTTTAGAAGATATCTACAACTTCGAAGACGCGCTTCTACTTGGGAGTTTGTTAATCACGTTGCTGAAAAATAGCGATAGAGTAAAAATCGCCTGTTTGGCGCAGCTTGTAAACGTCATTGCGCCTATAATGACAGAAAAAGGCGGCCCGGCTTGGAGGCAGGCGACATTCTATCCCTTTATGCAGGCTGCACACCACGGGCATGGCACAGTACTACGGCATAATTTGGACGTACCCACCTATGACTGCGAGGATTTTAAGGATGTGCCTTTTGTGGAGTCAGTGGTTATTCACAAACCGGACAAAAAGGAGATTGTGATTTTTGCCGTAAACCGCTCCGCGGAAGAGATCATTGATTTTACAACAGAATTGCAGGGGTTTAGCCCAGAATCGGTATTAGAGTTTACAGAAATAAGTGGCCATGATGTGAAGCAAACCAACACAAAAGACGCCTGCCCCATTGCGCCTGTGCCAACAAGTGCTACAATCATAAGCGGAAATCAACTTGCAGCAACATTAAAGCCCTTATCTTGGAATATGCTTCGTGTAGGGCTGTAAAATTGGAGATGACGATTATGAAAAAACAAGCAGTCAACCCATTTCTGCCATCATGGGAGTATATCCCTGATGGTGAACCCTATGTCTTTGACGGCAGGGTTTATGTTTATGGTTCTCACGACAAATTTAATGGTTATGTATTTTGCATGAATGATTATGTTTGTTGGTCTGCGCCTGTGGATGATTTGGGCAACTGGCGATATGAGGGCGTTATTTTCGAAAAAACCGATGACCCGCTAAACCACGATGGGAGAATGTGCCTGTACGCGCCGGATGTTACTGTTGGCCCAGATGGACGCTATTATCTGTACTATGTACTGGATAAAGTATCTGTTGTGTCTGTTGCGGTATGCGACACCCCTGCTGGAAAGTATGAATTTTATGGGTATGTTCATTATTCCGATGGGACACGCCTGGGAGAGCGCCAAGGGGACGAGCCTCAGTTTGACCCTGGTGTGCTTACCCAGGGGGATAAAACATATCTATACACAGGTTTCTGCGGGCATGGGGATAAATCAAGAAGTGGCGCAATGGGCATGGTTCTTGGGGCAGATATGCTTACTATAATTGAAGAGCCTGTAATTATTGTCCCTGGCAACTGCTATGGCAAAGGTACTGGATATGAAGGGCACGAATACTTTGAGGCGGCATCCATCAGAAAGCATGGGGATATATATTATTTCGTGTACTCATCCACACCCATGCATGAGTTATGTTATGCCACAAGTAAGCATCCGCTAAAAGATTTCGAATATGGCGGTGTTATTGTGAGTAACTGCGATAAAAATATTGCGACATACAAACCCGCAGATAAGCCAATGAATTTTGCCGATGCCAATAATCATGGAAGCATTATTGAGATTAGCGGTGATTGGTATGTTTTCTATCACAGACATACCAACGGCACGTGGTTCTCCAGGCAGGGCTGTATTGAAAAAATAAATATTGAACCTGACGGAAGCATAAAGCAAGTAGAAATAACCTCGCAAGGTGCGAATGGCAAGCCTCTGACAGGATACGGCGAATATCCAGCGTATATTGCTTGTAACCTATTTTACATGAATGAAGGCGGCGAACTGCCTAAAATAACCCAGGATGGTAAAGACGGCGACGAAGAAATTGGCTTTGTGACAAATATAAAGGATTCAACAGGGGTTGGGTTCAAATATTTTGATTGCAAGGGCGTGACTAAAATAAAAATCAAAACAAGAGGGTATAACCGCGGTGTATTTGAGGTGAGAACATCTTTGGATGGTGATGCTCTTGGAGCTATTTCCATTATCTCTTCAAATATTTGGACAGAGTTTTCGGCAGATATTGCTATTCCCGATGGGGTTCACCCGCTGTATTTTGTATACAAAGGAACGGGTGCTGCTACGTTGGGGGCATTTACATTGGAATGACGCACTGAATTGTAGACAAACCCCACATCCTTGTCACCAGTTTGCAAGAGCTCTGTTGAAAAACAGGGCTTTTTCTTGTATTGTAATAAGGTACAGGCCTAAACAATGAAGGGGGCGTGATTTTGTGTCTAAGACTTTAACAGCCGGATATAATAATAGTGGAGGTGTCATAATGGATGAGGTCATTTATAGGCCTTTGGATCTGAAAAACTCCCAAACAAGAAACGCACAGCTATTTCCAGTGAAGAAGCTTTAGAAGATGTAATACCGATACAATGGGATGATGATGTAATTAGTGGGAAGAAAAAAAATTTACTTATAGAAAAAGGTTAGGGAGATAGACATGTGTACTATAGGAGGTTTACCAAATGCACACGGAAGCAGACAGAGCAGTATGGCTGGTACATGTGATACAGTACACGGCTGATGAATTGGAAAAAACCGTGACAGAAACTGCTCGGCTGTTAGAGCAGTACGGCTTTGTGGAGAAGGTGTTGGCGGGGTATGATTCATTCCATACACAAGGTTTTGAGTATATGGCAGAATTACTAGCCGCTGAATTAGCAAACGCACAGGCGGCGTAGTATGGAACTATATCACGGTACAACACAAATCATATATGAAATTGACTTGACCAAAGGTCGTCACCGCACAGACTTTGGGCAAGGTTTTTATTTGGGTAGCAACCTTAACGTGGCACAGCGTTGGGCGAAAAGCCGTGCGGTATTTTCGGGTACACCCGTTGTAATGAAGTACACGTTGGACGATGACATATTTTCTGATGAGAAAGCGAATCCACTCGTCTTTGACGAACCATCATTGGAATGGCTCAACTTCGTGCGGGATAATAGGCGTAAAGGCAATCCCGATGACCAGTTGCGTCATACACATGGTGTCGTGTGTGGCTCCATTGCAAATGATAAGGTTAATTTTGTTGTAGAGGATTACATCAAAGGAAAAATTACTGCGGAAGAAGCTATCTTGCAGGTAAAAGCCTTGCCCAACGTACAGCAAGTGAGCCTGCACACTTCACACGGACTAACCTATCTGGATACTGCTGCTATTTGGTATCAAGAACAACTTTCGAGTGATGAGTGGTCGGGGTGGGTCTGTTTGTATGAATAAGGTAACATATGCTATTAAGGGGCTTGAGAAGACATGCCTATTTAATAGCATGGCTATCGGCTCATTTATGGCACAAATATTAGATTCTATTTGCCCCGATACTTTGGCCATAAGCTATTTTATGTCAGTCTAATTTGAAACTGAATTTAAGCAAAGCCCCGCAAGAGAAGGAATGAGCGAATTTCGCCGCGTACTCCGGCTGATGCTGAACAGCCTCCGGCGGGGAAAAAGCCGTTTATCACGGATTATCATCCGCATAAACG
>Ga0131853_10000848_pt1 | contig 54872 bp, 42 predicted proteins | sample TergutLab28metaG_FD_92764 | JGI IMG/M metagenome (GOLD analysis project Ga0131853, IMG submission 92764) | Labiotermes labralis P1 segment gut microbial communities from Petit-Saut dam, French Guiana - Lab288 P1 (version 2) (version 2) | ecosystem: Host-associated > Arthropoda: Insects >...
CTTCAACAAGAACAGCCTTGTCATTGCTTTCTATTACCGCTTGTGCACGGTCGAGCGCAGTTTGTAAATCAGCCCACGTTGCCACTGTAAAGTCCGCTTCAGTGAGAGCCATCGCCTCGTTGATTAAGGCTTGCAACGCTAAGCGAGCCATTTCCGTTTCAGGATCCGTTGGCATAAAGGTTGCACTAACAATGACTTCTTCATTTGGCACTAACACGGTTAGCGTTGATGAATGAAGCGTTCCTTCAACTACCGTCACGCCTTCCGGCAGTACCCACTCGTCAAAGCGATAGCCCGGCAACACGCGGGCGACCAGTTCAACTGCCGTACCCGGTGCGAAAATCCCGCTGCCATAACCGTTTCTAACATGAATCGCGCGGTAATGCGACGGCACAACCGGCACATCCACCGGCGTCCAATAGTTCCCTGAAGCGACAATCATCGAGAGCACTTTGAAATAGTCAGCGTAGAAATTATTAGCTTGACTTTGTCTTCTCGTATGGCTCCAAGCCAAATTGAACCAGTCTTGATCGATCCCAATGTCGTCGTACATCGCGCCTGGTACAATGAACGGTGACCAGAAGCCAACACCTGTTCCTGAAGCCGGGCTTGCACCGACACCGTCAAGCGTCATCGAACGAATCCCAGTAAAATTCGGCCATGTTGCGTTCACGTGTTGATGGAGGTTGCCTAAAATCAGGTTATCAATCGCGTTTCGATTACTTGTCATTAAATCCGTACCAAAACGCCAAGGGACGCGAAGGTTATTCCAGCTATACGTCCCGTCGCTGTTTCCTTCTAGCCAGCCACCGTCAGTCGTTGGCGCTGGGTGCCAAGTGCCTGCGTCACGATCTAAGTAAGAAAAGTCAGGTAGGATCCCGTTAACATCCGGATAGCGCAGTAATGCTAGTTGTCGTTGCGCTTCGTACGTTGCTTCGATCACTTGCCCCCAATCGTTAACTGGGTCTAAATAGTCAAACGTGCGTAAATGATGGAAGATGTGATCGGACGCTCTTGTGGCGTTTGACATCCAAACACCAAGATCATTGAAATAAGCGTCTTCGTGAATCGACCAGTTACCAACACGTAAGTGATAATTTCCTTCCCAGCCCATGTCTAAATGCGCTTGCTCAGTCCGGTCCACCACGGTGTACCAGAAATCCTGCATCATCCCTAAAGACCAGTAAAGGTAACCGACGTTTTCCCCAGCTGATACTTGGTTGAAATCAAAATCAATTCCGCCCGTTCCCCCGCCGCCCCACTGGTAATGGGCGAAAATAAGCCCCATAATAATGTCCATGTTGCCATCAGTCGCAATACTATGGCTTTGATTAATGTTTCGTGCATCGTAAAACGGCTGCCCGTAACTCAAAAACCAGTTAAAGGACGCATTCGCATTCCCAATCGGATTGCCCGTCGTGGTGCCCGGTCCAGTACGGAACCCGTCGATCCAGCTGGCAACACTAATATCGCCTGGGCTGTGAATACCTGGAATGCCTGTTGATAATTCCCAAGACATCAGGTAAGTTCTGCGACCAACACCACCTTCATGCGGCAGTTCTGATTGCCTCGGATAAGGCACCGTTCCGTCCTCTAAAATCTCAAAACTCGGAAATTGCCTCACCGTTCGAAACATCGCATCGAAATAAAACTGCAAATCAACCGCGTCCGTCTCTGGTCCATAGCGCTCTCTCAGTGCCTCTTGTAATCCCTCCGGGAGGTTATTGAAAAGGTTTTGACCTAACGTAACCGTTCTTTCTGGAAAAGCATTTGCCCCTGTCCCAGAGCCACCGCGACTTACCCGGATATCTGGCACTAGTTCATTTTCAGATCCCGCCATTAACGGGAGCATTAACATCCCAAACCCCTGTGATTCACAAACCATGATCCCCATGTGCCTAACACCCGCCATGTTCCCATGGACAGGGTCATACGAGCCAGCTGGATTAATCGTCACCCAGCTGTGCCTCGGCATTGCTAGTACCATGCGGAAGTTATCCGGATCGTACCTTGTTTCTGGATCTGGATCCACGACAAACGCAAATAAAATGTTGTTAAATCGCGTTAACGTATCAAAATCCATCTGCTCTTGCGCAGTGAATTCCGGCTGAATGCCAAAGTTGTCACCCGGTGCGCGATCAAAATCAGTCGGTAATCGGCGTTGTCTTGGCAACGGGTTATCCCCTGACTGCGGAAACGGACGGTTGACGTTGTCTAACGGTAACGTGCTTGTCTCTTCATCGACTAGATCAAAAACGTCGTCCACCATCTCAACAAATTCATCTAACCGATCAAGTGCCAGTTCTGCCAACTCGTCCTCATCAAGATCCATGTTACCCACGTAATCGCTGAACGCCTCAAATTCCCCTACTTCTGTTGGCTGCTCAACCTCTGTCTCTGGCTGATCAATAAAAGCAACGTTAAATGAAAGTGTTTGAATCGCAAGTAAACTAGCAATGATTATTTTTAAACCTTTATCCATTTGTGCTCTACCTCCTTTTGTTTCTGTGGTGCTTGCATCCATGAAGCTGTTCTACCAGCATGACCTCCTTCTCCTTTAACCCTCACCCAGGGTCGTTCGCGCTTACAAAAATAAGTTTATAACCAACATTATATCAGTAAGAATCGTGAATTACAACCATTAACAACGTTTGATCTCACTGCTAAAAGCAAAAGAAAATCGAGCATGATTTCCATTCACACTCGAAGTTCACTTTTATTAGGTGCTATCCCTACTTTTCAATTGCTTCAGAATTCCCATACTTCGGATAAGCAAAGTTCGTCGGCTTCGCCCAGTGGATCGCATTTCGAATGACTAACTGAACTTCCGGGTGGTGATAAGTCGGACACGTTTCGTGGCCTGGTCTGAAATAGAAAATCTTTCCATTCCCACGCTTAAACGTACAACCACTTCTAAACACTTCTCCACCCTTAAACCAGCTAATAAAAACAAGCTCATCCGGTGTCGGAATATCAAAATGCTCCCCGTACATCTCCTCTTGCTCAATGTCGATATACTCACCTAGACCTTCCGCAATCGGGTGCGTCGGATCCACGACCCAAATGCGCTCGTTATCATCCTCTTCGCGCCATTTCAAATCACAACCTGTCCCCATCAACTTCTTAAAGATTTTCGAGAAATGCCCCGAATGAAGCACAATCAAACCCATCCCCTTCAAAACGCGTGCATGAACTTTATCAACCACTTCGTCACTAACTTCCCGATGCGCCAAATGCCCCCACCAAATCAGGACATCAGTCGCATCCAGAACGGCATCGGTTAATCCATGCTCTGGCGCATCAAGCGTCGCTGTTTTAATCTCGAACTCATCCGTTCCTAATGCGTTCGCAATCGTGATATGAATCCCATCTGGGTAAATAGCTCTCACATTCTCATCTTTTAACTCATGGCGATACTCATTCCAAATCGTTACTTTTATCATTGTGCATTCCTCCTACTCAAAATAGACTGGCTTGCCCGTGTTAGCCGACTCGTAAATGGCTTCCAGAATTTGTGTGACAACCAACGCCTGTTCTGGCTTGACCACTGGTTCAGTATCGTTAATAATACAATCAATAAACGCTCGTGCTTCTACAATTGCCTCGCTTTCGCCTTTACCGTCATAAAACGCAACGCCTTTAGCATCTGTCATCACTTTCTGATCATATAAACGGCTATACTTTTCACCGTTTAAGCGCAACCCACCACGCATATCAGCCCCACCTTCAGTTCCGCATAATGTCGTAATCGCTTCCCCTTCTTCCATCACATTAAGTGCCCAACTTGACTCCAAGAAAATTGTTGCCCCGTTTTCCATCGTAATAAAGCCAAACGCAGAATCTTCAACCGTCACCTTTTCAGGATCCCACGAACCCCACGCATTAGCCGCGTTTTCTTTTTTTGCTAACTCGTGATACGTATTCCCCACCACGTATTTCGGCTTATAATTATCCATCAACCACAACGTCAAATCAAGCGCATGGGTTCCGATATCAATTAACGGCCCTCCACCTTGCTCCTCTTCGTTTAAGAAAACACCCCAAGTCGGCATCGCCCTTCTTCTGATCGCGTGAGCCTTCGCGAAATAAATGTGTCCCAAATCACCATTCTGGCAAGCTTTTGATAAATGTAAAGCATCTACTCTGAAACGATTTTGATAACCAATCGTCAATTTTTTACCCGTGCGTACCGCAGCATCAACCATCGCTTGCGCCTCTTTCGTCGTCTTTGCCATCGGCTTCTCACACATGACGTGCTTACCTGATTCAAGAGCATCAATCGTGATAAACGAATGCGACTTATTCGGCGTACACACATAAACAGCAGCAAGCTCCTCAGTAAGCAAATCCTTATAATTCGTATAGACACGCGCATCTTCAGTTCCAAACTCTTCTTTCACACGCATCGCTCTACTTTGGTCGATGTCACAAAATGCCACAACCTCCACGTGATCAAACGTTGCTAAACTAGGCAGATGCTTCCCAATCGCAATCCCACCGCAACCAATGATTCCAACTTTTAACATGTTAACTTCTCCTCCTCATTTTTAAATAGATTAGGCAATTGCGAAATTGCTGTTAGGAAATAAATTTCCCTATAACCCTTGCTATTTCGCGAAAGTAGGGAAAAAATCCCTATAACCCTCGCTATTTCGTGGAAGTAGGGAAAAATTTCCCTACAGCCCTTGCTATATTGTAAAAGTAGGGGAATTTCGCTGCTGCCTATTCAAATAGAAAGCGGTTCTCATTCATCGAGTCTTTGAGAAATGTTACGATCGCCCAGTAGACTCAAAGACTTCAACTGTTTGGCAATTTCAACATTCAAATCAGCGCTATCCAGACGGTATTGCCAATTCCCGTCCGCCGTTCCTGGTGTATTCATTCTAGCTGTTTTTCCCTGTCTTAGTACATCTTGCATCGGTACAATCGCCATTTGTGCCACAGATAGAAAAGCCAAACGAATCATATCCCATGCCACATCCTCACCACTTACGTTGAGATAACGGCGAAATTGATCTTGAACTTCTGTTGATGAATCATCGTACCAACCAATCGTTGTGTCGTTATCGTGCGTTCCCGTATATACGACGGCATGACTAGTATCAAAGTTATGCGGCAGATGCTCATTGCCCTGACACGCATCGAAGCCAAACTGGATCACCTTCATTCCTGGTAGACCGAAGTCATTTCGCAAGGCTTCTACTTCAGGCGTAATAACGCCTAAATTTTCAGCAATAATCGGTAAGTCACCCATTTTTTCCTTGATGACTTCAAACAAGTCACGACCAGGCCCTGGCATCCACATGCCATTGCGCGCAGTCGCCTCGCCATAAGGTACTCGCCAATACGCTTCAAACCCTCTAAAATGATCAATGCGAACAACGTCGCAAAACGCTAATGATTTTTTGATGCGTTCGATCCACCACGCATAGCCAGTCTTTTTCATTTCCGTCCACTCGTACAACGGGTTGCCCCACAATTGTCCCTCTTCACTAAAATAATCTGGCGGAACTCCCGCTACTCCCGTTGGATTTCCATTTTCATCGAGCATAAACAATGACGTATTTGCCCAACAATCAGACGAGTCCAGAGCAACGAAAATCGGAATATCGCCGATAATTTTAATGTCATTTTCATTTGCATACGCCTTAAGACTTGAAAACTGCTTTGCGAAAATAAACTGTAAAAATTGATAATATTCAATTTCATTTGCGAGCTTTTCGCGCCACTTATTGATTGCTGTGGTGTCGCGTTTTGAAATAGCCTCTGGCCAACTTTGCCACACTGCTCCGTAATAATAATCAGCCAGTTGTTCTTCATTCAAATACTTCTTATTAAGACGTACAAATGCTGGATAATCCTTTGTATTTTCTGGCTTACTGCGCGCATTAATAAAGTGAAATTTCAACGCCATAAAGAGGGCGTAATCATCTAACCAGACTTTATTAAGACCAACAAACGCCTCATAAGGTGCTTTTAAAGGATGCCGTGTTAATGCCGCAAAATTTGTATAAGCCTTTTTAAAAAGCTCATTTTTGAAGTTAATCACTTCGCCATAATCAATGTTATCCGTCGGAAATTCTGGTGCAGATAACAAATCAGCACTGGTGAGTAAATCCCACTTTTTCAACTCCTCAGGACAAATAAGTAACGGATTACCAGCAAACGTTGAAAAGCTCTGGTAAGGTGAATCTTTAAACCCCGTGGGATTCAAAGGTAAGATTTGCCACAACCTTTGCCCCCCCTCACGCAGGAAATCAACAAAATCATAAGCGCTTTCCCCCAAATCGCCAATTCCGTACCCCGAAGGTAAGCTTGTAATATGAAGTAAGATACCACTTTCTCGGCTCGTCATCTTTCTTCCCTCCTCCTCCTCTTTTTTAATAAACCAAACGCAACCAAATTCTAACCCTTACTCGCTCCTGCCGTCACACCTTCTATGAGGTATTTCTGCATCGCAACGTATAAAATCGTAATCGGAATCGCAACAAGAACAGCACCGGCTGCAAACATCGTGTAATTATTCATGTCAGTTCCCGTAATCATATCAAACAACCCGACAGCCAACGTCCAATTCGCATTTGAACTAAGGATTAATCTTGGGAAGATAAAATCCATCCACGGTGTCATAAACGCTGTCACCGCCACAAAAGAAATAATCGGCTTCATCAACGGAAAGATAATTTTTGAAAATGTCTGTAGTTTCGATGCACCATCTAACATCGCCGATTCGTCAAGCTCTTTTGGAATCGAAGTCAAATACCCTTTTATAACCCACGTATTCACAGGAATCTGACCTGCTGCATAAATGAGAATCAACGCCCAATGCGTATCCAATAGTCCAAAGGTTAAAAACAGGACGTACAGTGCCACCATGGCCATGAAACTCGGAAACATCTGCAAAATCAACATCGTAATTAAAGCAGCTTTCTTGCCTTTAAAGACGAAGCGAGAGAAAACGTAACCCGTGCTCGTTGACAAGAAAACCGAGAAAATCGTATGAATCACCGCAATTTTAAACGTATTGAAGTACCAGTTTAAATAATTCGTATCGCGAAACAAATCAATATAATGCCGAAGCGTTGGGTTGTCTGGAAACATTTGCGCGCTCGCAAGTGTCGTCCCCGGATTAAACGATGATCCGATAACCCAAATAATTGGAATAAGAACGATGAAACAAACTAAGATAATCTGTGAGTAAAGAAGAATCGTAACCATAGTGTTTTTAGCTTTAGCCTTTTTATTTTGAGAAAGATGTACTTTAGCTTCCATATTACAATTCCTCCTTAAACGCTTTTGTTCTAGCGAAGTTCCAAGCTGATAGCGAACCAATGATGATGAAGATGATAATCGACATCGCTGATGCCAAGTTATACATCATCTCATCCATAGTCAAGCTAAAGATCCACGAGATTAAAATATCCGTCTGCCCCGCATGAATAAAGTTTACATTAATTGGTCCACCCTCTGTCAAAAAGTAAATCAAGCCAAAATTATTAAAGTTAAAAGCGAATGACATAACGAGTAACGGTGCCGCCATGGCGATCACCATCGGCAAAGTAATTTTCCAAAATTGTTGCCCTTCACTCGCACCATCAATCTCAGCTGCCTCATAAACATCTTTTGAAATTGATGTCATCAGCCCCGACATCAACGCCATCCAATACGGAAAACCGAGCCAAAAACCAATAACCAAAATCGTTCCGCGCGGTAACCACGGATTACGTGGGTCAGATAGCCATTCAATTGGTGAATAAGGATCCATCAGACCAATATTCATGAAAAATCGATTAAACGGTCCAAAACGTCCGTTGAATATCTGCCGGAAGTTTAACTGTGAGATAATTGCTGGCATCGCCCACGGTAAGATTAAAATACTCCGCCACAACTTCTTAAACTTAATCCGCTTATTATTTAAAATAACCGCTTGGAACAACCCTAAGAAAAATGGCACAATGGTCGACACGACTGCAAAAATAATGGTCCAAATAAAAATGTTAGTAAACGTGTGTAACCACATGTCGCCACCTGGAATATCACCAATTGAGAATAAAAATCTAAAATTACGAAGACCCACCCACTCAATCAAATTCGCTGGTGGCATGTTGTGCAGATTATGGTTTGTAAACGCAATTACCACAGCAAAAATAATTGGCATAGCCACAAAGAACACTAACATTAGACCCGCCGGCACCATCATAATATACTCGAAAGACTTCTCCCATGTGTCTTTCAACCATTTCTTGCTTGAAAGAACCATCCCTGTCTCATTAAAATTCTTTGCAGTTTGATAAGCATCTTTAACATTTCCAAACCAAATAGCAGCAACTAACAGTAAAATGATGACAGCAATAATACCTTGAAGCAACAACATGACTGAGTGGTCTCCAGGTGTCATACCTTGATAGGTTAGCTCTGATAACTGTGTACCAAGGGTGATCATTCCCCAAATTCCGGAAACGAAAAAGCCAGCTTCTCTAAATTCAAACGCTCCGGAGAAATAATTTCCTCCTAGCATTTCCACAGCAATCAAAGTCATTTGAATGGCAAAAAAAGCAAGTCCCTTTGCAAGTTGCTTATTGTATATCTGGCCACTTCCCCAGACCAATGCTGACATGGCGGCGGCTAAGGTCGGTTTCTTCATGGCGATTCACTCTCCTTCAAATTGGTGTTGTACAATCCTGGCATCACATATTTCTTATAAACCACGTAAGCCCACAACGGCACGCCCATGTAAAACAGCATCGCGGTTAGAGCTGGTACAAAAAATCCAATCGGAATCACAACCGCAATCGGCAACAATGAGGCAAAAATCATGATGTTCAGCATTTCTTTAAACGTGATAAACATCGTATGACCAAATTTCAATAACATCGCCAGCGCCGAAATAACAAAAATATACACCAGATACGAGAAAATCGCCGTCTGGTAAGTCCCCAAAACAAAAGGCACAATCATGATGCCTCGCAAACCATCTGCCATCCGATTAAACAAAAGGTCATATCCGTTATCAAGTGACTGTAAATAGCCAAAATCAAACCCCTCCAATGACGCATAAGGCAATACATAACTTTGCTGTGAAGCGACAAAAATGACATACTCATTCATAAAAACAAGTCCCTGGTACAGTTGCTCACTTGGTTCGTTAATATAAACCCAAACATTTTCGCCTACAGCAAAATGATCTATAACCTGACAATGAAACCTTCCATTTGCAATATAACAACCTTCCGGCAGACCTTGTATCAGTTCGGTTTGTGCTTGCTCATCCAATTGCCACATGCTAAGATCAAACCGATAGGTCCCAACCGCAAAAAAGCGAATAGTGAAAGGTGTCATATGAAGAATGCCAAAAAAGAGTGCCGCAATAATCGTCACAAAAAATGGCGTTTTTCTTAATTCATAGACAGCTTCAGCGCTCCCTATTGCCCGAAGAATTTTTTTAATTCTCATTGCGACGACTCCTCTTTGTATTCATAACTTCTTTTTATAAAACGGCCTCTATCACTAGAAGCCGTTTACGACTAAATATTCATTTTTTATTATTAATTATCAGCTAAAGCTCTCGATGCTTCAAACTCAGCCATCGCATGTTCTGCTGCTTCTTGTGGCGACAAAAGTCCTTCCCATACTGCCGTGTACATATCCGGTCCTGATGCCCAGAAGTGGCTTAGTTCAGGAATGATTGGCATTGGATGAGAATGATTAGCTTGCGCTTCAATCCCTAATAATAATGGGTCCTCCGTCACACCGTCAATCATTGATACATCCATTAATGCTGGTAAGGCACCTACATGATCATACATAATTTGTAATCCTTCATCAGACATCATGAATGCTAAAACCGCACGCGCTAGCTCTGGATAATTAGTATGAGAACTAATGGCAGCAATGTGGCTACCACCGAATGTAATTGGCTGAACACCGTTGATGGTTGGAATCGTTGTAATACCCCACTCAAAATCACCGTTGTCACGAATGTCAGAAATTGACCATGGGCCCGTGATGATGTAAGGAACCTCACCTGCTACAAACGCACCATGAACCGTATCCCAAGTTAAGTCTTCCGCAGCAACTGGTAAAATATCTCTTAGACTTGCTAAGAATTCAAGACCAGCAATTGCCTCAGGCGTATCAAAGTTAACTAAGTCTGGATCGTTGTGATCAGGACCAAATAATTGGAAGCCGTGTGCGGTTAAAATGAAGTGGCTATGGAACGCGTCTCCAGCATGCCAGCGAATCAAGAAATCACCATTTGCAACATCATTGAAATCAGCTGCTTGCTCAATTAGCTCTTCCCAAGAACTGACAAGCGCTAGATCATTTTCTGCTAGTAAATCCGCATTATAAAATAAAGCCAGTGACTCTCTTCTTAGTGGAACACCTAAATAATTGCCACCAGAAACAATGGTTCCAATCGAATCTTCTGGAATTCTTCCGTGCATCGTATTTGCAAAATCAGGTCCTAAAGGAAGCAAGAGATTTTGAGCAGACGCACGTGCAATATGATCATGTGGGAACAAAATAATATCTCCAGCACCTTCAGTTCCAGCTGGTCCATCAAGAGCTAAGCGATCAACTGTGTATGATCCGCCAACGACTTCCAGCAAAAACGTTGAATCAGGGAATTGCTCATTTAATGCGTCAATTAACGCTTCCCCATATCCCTCTTGATCGATCCATAAGACAATCGTCTCGCCACCAAACTCATTCTCAACGACATCTTCCTCTTCATCGCCATTCTCTTCTGCGTCACCATTTTCTTCTACATCCGGCTCTGCCCCGGGGTCATCGTCGTTGCCACACGCAACTAAAATGCCTAATGCTAAGAAAAACACCAATCCAAATACTAAACATTTTTTCATACTTTTCATAACCTTTACCTCCAGTTTTTATTTTAAAAGTGAAACGTTTACATTTTACTATATTAGTAGTATACCTTTTACAGGGGCATTTTGCAAGGGTTTCTCTGCAATGTGTGATCGGTTACAGATGCAAAGAGCGAAATAAATTGCCGGTTCCTAACGTTTTATTGCGTTGGCATTTTGCCAGCATCTTCAGTTGCCTTTTTCCTTGTTTTTTGTCATTTGAACTGATATAATGATAGTAGCGCTTAATGAAAGGGGTTGCTTAATTATGGCAAACATTAAAGACGTTGCAAAAAAAGCAAATGTTTCTGTAGCAACCGTTTCACGTGTTATTAACAACAAAGGTTATGTGAATCACCATACAAGAAGCCTAGTCGAAGCTGCGATCAAGGAATTGAATTATGTGCCTAATGAAGTGGCACGTTCGCTTTTTCGTAAATCTTCAAAAACCATTGGTATTGTGCTCTATGACTTGAAAAACGAATTTTTTAATGAGATGATTTCGCAAATGGAAGCATTGATTTTTAAACATGGCTATCAAACTACGATTTGCACGATTGGCGATGATACAGAACGTGAAAAGACTTACTTGCGCATGTTTAAGACGAACAAAATCGCAGGGTTGATCATTTGCGCCGATATTTCGCCATCTGGCATTAACGAACTTCCTGATATCCCACTCGTTTCTCTTGAGCGGTTGGTTAAAGATTCAAATCCATCTATTGACTGTGATAATGTGATGGGTGGTGAACTCGCTGCGAAAAAGTTAGCAGCTTCTCACTGCAAACATATTTTGCAATTTACGGGTCCTTTGAACTTGGCTTGTTCTGAAGAGAGATCAGTTGGATTCTTAAATGTTTTAGCAGACTTCCCAGATGTTTTCGTCCATAGTTTAGAATTGGACTTTAATACCTTTACCGAAGCAGAAATTTCTGATTTTATCGTTAAATATCCCGAGGTTGACGGTGTGTTTGCTGCCAGTGATCGCATCGCTGCCGTTGCTCTTAAGTGCTTAAAAAAAGCGGGTAAACGGATTCCGGAAGATGTTAAGGTGATTGGCTTTGACAATATCAGTATCGCACAGATGACCGATCCGACGCTCACCACAATTTCCCAACCCATTCACGCCATGAGCGAACTTGCTACCAATACCTTGTTTAAACTAATTAACAAAGAAGAAATTGATCAGTTACATCAGATCATTCCCGTTGAATTGATTGAACGGGAATCTACTTAACCTTAACCACTTCGTATCCCTAGCGAGGTGGTTTTTCATCTAAAAAATGCGCCCCACCGAAGTAGTGAGCGCATTTTAAAATTTATTCATTATTCTGCTCTTAATGCCGCAACCGGATCTTTTTTCGCAGCAAGTCGTGCCGGAATGAACCCACCGAGTAGCGTCAACACTAAACTCAACGTTAATAACCCTAACGCTTGTAGTGGATCAAGCACAGACACGTTTTGCAATTCAGTGATCGTATAAATCACAGTGTTAATCGGGATCGTCAACAAATAAGAAACGGTGATTGCCAGCGCACCCGAACACATCCCAATGATAAACGTTTCGGCATTAAAGACGCGGGTAATGTCTTTCTTACGTGCGCCCAAGGCTCTTAAAATACCAATTTCTTTCGTTCGCTCCATGACCGAGATATACGTAATGATCGCAATCATAATCAACGACACCACTAACGAAATCGCCGCAAACCCGATCAACACATTCGTGACGGCACTTAATAAACCGCCCGTCATGCCGACAATAAACTCCGCTTGGTTCATGTAAACAATGCGATACTCATCGTCTGCAATGAGATGATCGTTGTAATAATTAATGTGCGCAATTAGCTCGTCTTGTGCCTCAAAGCTACGTGGGAAAATCAGCATCGCAAACGGCTCGGCGTTACCACCTAAAAACGTTAGCATCCCCGCACGTTCTTCTTCGGTGATCGGCTCTAGCGTCATCACGTTAACGTCCGAATCGCGTTGCGCCACCACAATATCAGACGTCATTTCACGATCAATCACACTTTGCGTGAGCGCATCGCTATACACAACCCCAGGGCTCATCAACGGAATCGCCACGTCTTCGTTAATTCTAAACACACCTGAAATCGTCAACGTGATCGCTTCATCCGATGCGTAGACCGCATCCAAGTCCATGTTGGGCATGAAATTACCGAACTCTGTTTCTAAATAGAACACATTATTTGGGATCAACCGTATTTCCGTGCCAACGACCTCCTCAAAGGTAATGGTTTCCAGGTCAGACGTGTCAAACCCCAAAGAAGTCAGTACGGAGAGGTTGATGCGGTTAAACTCGTCCACGATGATCACCACATCCGTCGCGTCTTCTGGATAGCTGCCGGCTAGTAACGTGTAATTGCGAGCTAAATGGGATTCGTTATCTTCGCCAAGCGTTTCAGGAAACGACGGTAAGCCTGCGCCGCCTGCATCCATACCACCCATGTCCATCATCGCCCCCATCATGCCAACGGCACCTGATTCTAAGTTTACCGGTACAACGTTGCCGTCTACTTCGCGTAATAGATTCATGCCAATGAAACGCAAGTAACCGATACTACTGACAATTTCAGGGTCAACGCTTTGCATGTGTGTCAAAAATTCGTCTGTAAAAATGTTGGTGTGGAAAATGTTACTTAAGTCTGGTTCAAATAAGTAGATGTGTTGCGCCTCCGTGAAACGCTGTGCGTCGAGTGCTTCTGCGCGATCTTGCATATCACCAATCGTTTCTTCGCTCATATCAAACGCATCTCGTATGATCATAATCGGAAATTCTGCTAGTGAGTCTTCTTGGAAATTATCAATGTGCGCTTGTAAACCGTTTGATAAACTCATGATTAAGGCAATGCCGATGATGCCGATTGATGAGGCAAAGGCGGTTAAAGCGGTGCGCCATTTTTTTGTGGCGATGTTTTTTCCTGAAAGCTTTAATGCGGTAAAGAAGCTCATGCTGGTTCGCTTAAAGCTATAACTGCCTTGCGTGATGTTACCTGTATAAGGGTTTGAATCGCTAATGACTTCTCCGTCTTTAAATTCAACGATGCGATCCGCGTACTTTTTCGCTAGCTCTGGGTTATGCGTGACCATAATAACAAGCTTATCTTCGGCGATTTCTTTGATCAAATCCATGATTTGGCCGCTGGTCGTTGTATCAAGGGCACCCGTTGGCTCATCCGCTAAAATAATATCCGGGTCATTAGCCAAAGCGCGCGCAATCGCCACACGCTGCATCTGACCACCTGAAAGTTGCGTTGGTTTTTTATTGATGTGATCTTTTAAACCGACTTTTTCTAATGTGCTTAAGGCTTTCGCTCGTTTATCAGCAGCCGAAACGCCCGAGAGGGTCATTCCCATTTCCACGTTATTTAAAATGCTTAAATGCGGAATCAGGTTATAGCTCTGGAAAACAAAGCCGACGCTGTTATTTCGATAAGCGTCCCAGTCACGATCGTTAAAATCTTTTGTTGACCTTCCGTTAATGATTAAGTCGCCGCTGTCGTACTGATCTAGCCCGCCGATGATGTTTAATGACGTTGTCTTCCCTGAACCAGAGTGACCCAAAATCGCCACAAACTCTTGGTCGCGAAAACTCAAGTCAATGCCGTTAAGCGCGACTTGCGTAAAATCTCCGGTTGTATAGCTTTTTTTAATGCTTTTTAAATGTAACACTACAATCACTCCTAAATAAAAGTGGAATGCACGCACGAGAGCCATTCCACTTTACGTTATGTTTAGGATACCCCAATTTTGTAAATTGATTGTAAACTTTTATTCATATTTCAAACTTTCATCATTTCATCCACCGAAGCAACACCGCATCGAGTGTATCCACCAGCAAAAAAAGGAGGAAGGCAACAAGGCTTAAAATGACGATCCCAGCATACATGTCAATGTAGTTGATCCGGTTGAAGGCATCCATAATGTAGAACCCCATACCGTGTCGGGTTCCGTGCGTTTCGGTTATAAATAAAATGGCAGTTGCTGTTCCTAAAGCAACGCGGGTCGATGAGAGAATTTGACTGAGCGCAGCCGGAAACGTGACGTCTTTGAACAGAGACCACTTATTAGCACCGAGTGTGATGAGCGTGTGATAGTTTTCCACCGGGATGCTGTTGATGCCGTCGCGCACGTTGACCGCAATTTGAAACACCACGATGAGCACAATCATGGCGATTGTGGTCGGCGTTCCTAACCCAAAAGTTAGCATGACAACCGGCAGAAAGGCCATTTTCGGGATGGGATAAAGGAAGTACATGAGCGGGTTAAGCAGTTTTGAGAAGAGCTTTGATCGTGACATTAACAGGCCGAAGAATAAGCCGAGGGCAACCGAGATCGCGAGTCCGAAAAAGAGGCGCCATAAGCTGTAACCGATGTGCTCAAGCATGCTGGTCAGGAAGTCGCTGTCCATCCTGGCATAAACGGTGAAAGGCGATGGGATCAGGCGATCGTCAACGAAATACGTCCCGTATAACCACAGTAGATGCACGAGAATGAAACCATATAGGAAATTTTTGATTTTATTGAGCATCAGCGCGGACTCCTTTCATCGCTTTGCGGATTTGCGAGCACAGTTTGATGAAGCTTTCTGAGGCGCGATCGGTGCTTGGGCTCTCTAAGATTTGGATCGGCTCATCAGGTAGCATCACAACAACTTTTTTGCCTAGAAACACGGCTTCTTCGATGTCGTGCGTGATAAAGAGCGTTGCCCCTTCTTTGCCTTGCCAAATGTCGAGGAAGAACTGTTGCATTTCTTCTTTGGTGAGCGAGTCAAGCGCTGAGAAAGGCTCGTCCATCAGGAGAACATCCGGTTCTAATACGAAGGCACGGGCGATGGCGACGCGCTGCCTTTGACCGCCGCTAAGTTTCCCCGGGAATTTCTTTTTGTGCGCGGTGAGGCTGACCCGTTTTAAGGCTTCGTGAATCACGGATTTACCGTTTTTTTCGAGTGGCAACCCCTTGATTTTCAGAGCGATTGCGATGTTTTGTTCGACGGTTTTCCACGGTAGGAGCCCGTAGCTTTGTGGGATGTACCCGATGGTGTGCTGTTTTGTGGAGATGGGTTGGTTGTTAAATAAAATCTCCCCTTTGAAGCCGTCTTCCAACAAACCCGCTACCGCTTTGAGTAGGGTTGATTTTCCGCAGCCAGATGGGCCAACGATCGTGCAGATTTCACCTTTTGCTACGTTGAGATTCAGTTGGTTGAGCACGGTTTGTTCACCATAGCTCGCCGATAAATTTTTAATTTCTAACATCTTCGTTCACGACCTTTGTTAAGCAATCTTGAAGATTATAGCATGTTTTATGCGGAATGAAAAGCAAGGCTTTCACGAACCTTGCTTTAATTGGTGTTTGTGGCTATAAGGTTGAGAATGTCATTACGTTTTTAAAATAATATTTTCAATGATAGACTTCAGACGGTCTTGCTTATTTGATTTCAGATCAAACTCAAAAGTATAGATCAGGTTTTTAAAAGGAATTAATCCGTGATTCAGATAAACTTCCATTTTCTCATTCATTGCTGTTTCATATCCTTCTAAGTGTAAAGCGCCGAAATGCTCCCAAATAATAATTTCTCCCGTGTACGGATTTTTAATTGTAAAGTCAGGGTATTTAACGACATCTCCAAATCTCATGCCAGCGTCATAACGATACGGGATGCCATACTCTTCTAGCTTATTAGCGATCATAAGTTCTGATTTTGAACGGACCATGGTGCCGCCGTTTGATCTAAAGCGCAACTCATCTGTCTTATAAGTATTTTTCACATATTGAGCTTCCACCCACTCTTGCACCGAAGAATGATAAAAGTAAGAAGGTGGCAAATCTTGATAAGCTTTCGGGAGCGACTTGATTAATTCGATTGGGGAAAGAATCGTAGCTTTTGCGGTTGCTTGCTCAAGTGCTTTGGTAGCTTGAGCAAACTGCTTTTTATTACTCAAAAGAAGTTTTTGACGCGCAAGTTCACGAATACGCGGTTCGTTTTTTGTAATGCCTGTTTCTGACCTGCTAGAATCCGACTTGACTAACTGATAATAGAAGTTATTTCTCTTGACGAGAAGACCAAGGGGCAAGTCTTTTAACTCCTCGTCAATCTTCTTGAGCTTATTGTTATATGCTTTTAATTTAGTTTCAATATCATTCATCTCAAAACCTCCAGCTATCTTTTTGTTACTATTATAGCAGTTCTTGCAATCGAATCAAGCAAAATGTCAACTTTTTTTAATTTCAGAGCAAAAAGTTGATATTATCAGTGCTCTAAAATCGAATAATGTCAACTTTTTATTGATTTATCTGAAAAAGTTGATAGTTTTTACCGCTATTGCCTTCAATAATATCAACTTTTTTGTCTTTTCGCTTTAAAAGTTGATATTACATTAATTTTGAGACCTTAAAATATCAACTATTTTGTGTTTCAACCCTAAAAGTTGACATTCTATCATTTTCACGGCTTTGGAATGTCAACTATTTTCACTTTAATCACGAAAAGTTGATAGTTTCGACTAATCGCTCATTTCTCATAGCTAAGAGCAGACTTAGTATCCCTGATACAAGATAAAATCCCATAAATCTAGCTTTACGCCGAATTCACAGGATTCACATTCTCAATTTTATTTTTCATGTCGTAGCATCGTCCACATGCCGATGTCAACGAAGCCGCTGCGTTTGTAGATGTTCCCGGCTTTTGGGTTGTCGTAGAATAAGCACGCCGATTCTTTTTCCTCAAATAAATCTTGTAGCAGCACGGACATCAAGGCCGTTGTGTAGCCACGCAGGCGATATTCTGGCGCGGTGCAGACACCGACTAGCATGGCGGATTTTGAATTTTCAGCGGCCGTTGCAACAATGGAAACCACGCCTGCCTCGTCTTCTTCAATGAAGTAATAGCGACCAGCCTTATCCTCAATGGCTTTGGCCGTACGCTTTGCGTATTCCGCCACATCTTGTACGGCGAACTCTTCGATCGCGTACATCAGTTCCGCTAATTTCCGTGCCTGCTCGGGTTTGGCTATTTCAATGCGGTCTTGTACATTTGGATTCTCCGTCAACATCAGTGTTTCTTTGCGGCATTCTGCGAAGTACGTTGCGACGTTTTTATAGTTAGCTTTGAGATGGGGTTGCAAAACACTTAAAATCTCTTGTTCACCGGAGATAATGTCGCGCTTTTCGTAGCTTTCGATGATCTCGGCGAACCCTTTTGCGTCGTAACCGTCCAAGCCATAAACGATAAAAGAATCGTAGTAGCGTAAGAGAATGCCACGCAAATTATCCGCATCGTCAAAGTTGCCCCATAATTCTTGGAAGTCTGCATCGTAGCCGTACATTTCGATATCGCCGATGATAAATAAGTTGATCGACGCCTCGGGCATGACCAACGCCATGACTTGTTCGTTGTCTTTTTCTGTTAATTTACGTATCATTTCTTAACACCACCTGTTTCTAATATTAGGCAGTATTATAATCATTCAGGCCTCGCTTGTCAACCGCTTATTCCACAACAATGCGGCCGTTCGTGGTACGCAAGGTCACTTCGTAGCGACCGTCTCCGAATTGCTGAGTGGTGTTCTGATTGCCAAAAATTTCTGTGCGCCCATTTGTCGTGCTTAAACTGAACGCCACGTTTTCTGGTTCACCGGCTAGGTTGACTTCGATTGCGCCGTTCGAGCTTTGCAATTCGACGTCGTGCGCGATCGTTTCATTGTCTAATGTAATGCGACCGTTGCTTGTTTGCACATCAAGTTCCATCGCCACTTCAGATAACTCCACTGCGCCATTATTGGTTCTAATGCGGGCACTTACCCCCGTTATATCAGAAGCCACGATACGACCGTTGCTTGTGTCAAGTTGCAAATCCACGATTTCGAAATCAGAAATGTCGATGCGACCATTGGTTGTATAAACGGTTATTTGTTCGTATAAGCCTTCTGGCAAATAGACAGTTAAGGTTGGTGGGTCTGCGAGTTGTCTGATGCCACCAAAAATGTTCACCCCAATTTGAATGCTACGCGGCACATGCACATCAACCGTTAAAACAGTGCCCTCGACTGATACGTTCAAAGTCGCATTGTTAGGCAATCCCGATGCTACGATCTCAGCTTCATTACCTGAGATTGGGATGACGTTGACGTGTTGATTTCTCGTGCTAATGTGCACCTGATCAACGCCTGATACGTTGATCGCATCTTCTAGTGTCTGAGCATTCACAACGCCGCTGTTTCTAAATACCCACATCCCCCCAAAACCAATGATCATTAGAACTAGCGCTATTAAGGCCAGCCATTTAAAACTTCTCGTTGTGTTGTCTGTGTTTCTCATTAATTTCTTCCTCCTCTTACTAAGCGTAAGTTCATCGCTAAATAGCTCGTTGTTAATTTAATGGCCCATCTTGTCAGGTAATAAGTAGCAATGGTCAGAAAAACACCAACGCCGCTCATCGCGATTGACGTGAAAAACTCTAGCCAAGTAAACGTTTGCAATCCCACCGCACTAAAAACCAATAATAAGATCGGACTTGCGACAAATGCGACACCTGATACACCGATAGCAAAGATAACCGATCCAACGGCTAGTGCTGGTGCTAATACAAAGATTAAGTTAAAAAATCCTAGCGCCCCGACTGCGAACACGGCTCTAAAGACGCTTGAAACGTCACTGGTTTCACGTGCAAATTCGATGTGATGCTCCGCCGCCACTTCTTTGGCGATTTTTTCTGGACTTCCAAGCGATGCCATCACTTCTGCATCCGACCTACCCGCTTCTTGCGCACTTTCAAAATGCTCTTCGTAATCACGTAAGATTTCGACTCTATCTTCCTCTGGAAGCTTAGCCAGTCGTCTTTCTAATTCATTCAAAAAGTTATATTTTGTCATCTCACATACCGCCTAATCTGTTTTTTCGAGTGCTTCTAGCACTTCAATTTTTGCGTTTGACGTGACGAGCTTCACTTGATGCGTTCCCGCTCCAAAGACGTCGTAATTGCGATTTGTACCAAATAGTAACGTGCTCGCATGCGTCGTTGATAACTCAAACTTCGCGTCTTCCGGCTTGTTCATTAATTTCACTTCAATTTTTGCGTTTGATGTTTTCAAATTAGCATCTTGCGCAATCGCATCGCTGTGCCATTCAATTTTACCATTGCTTGTCACAGCATCAATCTTACCTGTAATGCCTTGCAATTCAATCTTGCCATTGCTTGTTACAGCATCAACGTCACCCGTAATCCCTTTAAGCTCAACCTTCGCATTACTCGTTCTAGCACTAACATTTCCAGCAACCTCTCTCAATTCAATTTTGCCGTGCAACGTTTCAGCTTTGATCTCACCGGTCGCATTTTTCACTTCTACTTTACCGTTCGTTGTTTTAAGCTTTAACGCTTTCGCTTCAAGCGTCGCCACCTCTAACTTACCATTACTACTTTTTAAATCTAGCAATTCGGTGTTGAAATTCTCAATTTCAATTTTCGCATTGCTTGTTTTCGCTTGAATCAAATCATAAATCGCTTCTGGTAATTCCACCTTCAGCTCTGGGAATTCAATTTTCAACGATAGTGAAATGAACCCCACTTTCCTACGCACCTCACGCGCATCAATGTACAGCGTATCACCCTCAACTTTTACCGCCAAAATCCCTTTCGTCAACCTCACACGCGCCGTCGGATACGTTGTCTTTTTAATGTCAACCTTTTGATTCTCTGCGTTAATGATTATTTTTGTAACCCCCGTCACATCGACAATCTCACTGGTCAATGTGCCGCTTTCCACCGCATTCTCAAACGTCGCTTTTGAAACCACACCTGAAATCGTGTCTGACACTTCATCAACGAGAACACCAGCTTGGTCAACAATTGCACCCATTAAAGAGCCCGCTGAATCCAGCAACGATTCAGCTGGTTTCTTTTCTTGTTGGGCATCGATCTTTTCTTCTAAAGCCTCCGCTTGTTCTTCGAGTTTCTTTGCTTGCTCAGCTAACTTCTCTTCTAGCGCTTTCGCTTGCGCTTCTAATTCTTTTGCCTGAGCTTCCAATGCTTCTTTGTTAGCCTGGCTATGTAAGCTCATTGGCTTTTCTTCGATTTTACTGCCTAATAAGTCAGCTGCAATTTCTTTTGGCGTTCCGACTAATGCCAACACCTCTTCGTCTGACTTATCCGCTCGCTTCGCAAAAGCAAAGTGCTCCTCGTAATCTTCTAAAATTTCCTTGCGCTCTTTTGCCTCTAACTCACTTAATAACTGATCTAACTCATATAAAAAACTGTATTTTGTCATGTTAACTGCCTCCTAATAATTGGTTTACCCCGTTTGAAAATTCCGTCCATTGGCTTTTCATTTCACCTAAATAGTCTTTCCCTTTATCGGTTAAATGATAATACTTCCGCGAGGGCCCTTCCGTTGATTCAACTAGGTAAGTGGTAAAATATTCTTCCTTTGTTAGCCGCCTCAGCAAAGTATAAATACTACCTTCTGAAATGCCGATGTGTTGCGAAATTTTCTCTGTTAATTCGTAACCGTAGCAATCTTTGTCATTTACGATCGCTAACACACACAACTCCAATGCGCCTTTTTTAAACTGTATATTCAATTAGAACACCTACTTTCAATATTAATTTTTCATCAGTACTTGTCATTGAGTAGTAGTGATTAATGATAGTATAGCACAAACTATTGTTTAATGCAAGGTAGTAAGTAATGATTCATGCATAAAAATTAAGCCTCTAATACGAAAAAAACGGCATTCTAGTGTTTTGACCAGCGTTTTCACTAAAAATCTTGCAGGTGAAAAAATTTTTTTTGCGTATTTAAAGGGTGGACACTTTTTGTGATCTTTATAGGTGGTGAAAATTTATGAAAAAACAAGTATTCATTTTAGTGGGGATTGTGATGTTTGCCATTGGATTTTTCTTTTTATCCAGCATCCCAAGATCTAATTCTGGTACCTTATTTGAGCATGATAGGTTTGAAGAGGGTGATTTCAGTGAGGAAACAGAAGTTGTCGCTCTTGAAGGCAGCACATTTGTGCATAGCGAAACCGTCTTTATTGATGTGCAAGGCGAGGTGAACAATCCCGGGGTTTTTGAGGTGAGTGGCGATGTGCGGGTGGGATATTTGATTGAATTAGCAGGCGGTTTGACCGATGAGGCTAATGTGCGCGGCTTCAATCAAGCTGCGCGGGTTTACGATGAGATGATGATTTTTGTGCCACATGTGGATGATGAGAACGAAGTCGTGAATGTCGCAGTTGTTGCTAACGGGTCTAGCTTAATCTCACTAAGCGCAGCAAGCGCAACAGAATTGCAAACTTTACCCGGGATTGGTCCTGTCACATCTGCTAACATCGTCGCACATCGTGAAGCAAATGGCGCCTTTGCATCGATTGATGAGTTGGTAAACGTAGAAGGCATCGGTGCTAGAACGTTGGAGAATATTCGTGAACTTGTTCAACCTTGACTCCCTTAAAAAAACGCGGCAACATGTCATTTATGCAGTGTTTGCCATTGTCCTCGGCATTCTCATCTACGAAGGGCTGTGGCTGCTATTACCTTTACTTGCTTGCTTTTATTCCAGATTTCCAAAGCATTACTGGCTTTTTCTTCTCGTCTTTACCCTAAGCATTGCCCACCTCCACTTTGCACAGCAAGCACCGCTCATGCCCTACTTAGATGGCCAGCAAACCACTTATACTGCAGAGATCATCCATGTTCGTCGCCGAACCGAAGATCGTCAAACCGCCGTCGTTTCCATCGACAACACCCGTGTGTTTATGACTTTCCGCCACGCCTACCCCCGCCTGATCCCAGGACAAAGGGTTGAGATAACAGGCACTTTAACCCAGCCTTCTGAGCCTACTGTGCCGCATCGGTTTAATTTCAGAACGTTTTTGCGTCATCAGAACATCCAGTTAACCGTTCACACAAGCGAGCTCGCCATCCTCGAAACTAATTTCTCCCCGTGGCGGTTTCAACACGATTTAGCAGACTGGGTGCGCGATCGTTTCCCGATACGCACAGCTTCCTACTTGCAAGCCTTCTTTTTGGGCGTGCGCGATGACATGGCGGAGGAAACGCTAAGCCTCTACAGCGATCTTGGCATGCTCCATGTGCTTGCTATTTCTGGTGTTCACGTTACATTGCTAACCGGCTACCTTCGCAACGCATTAAAACGCATCGGTTTGATGGACGTTCTGATTGATGGTCTGCTTGTCCTTTTTTGCCTCGTCTTCATCTTCGCAACCGGAGGCTCTGTGTCGATCATCCGGGCCTGTACGATGGCCATGCTCGCGATGATAAACCGACGAGCCAAGCTAGGATTATCCTCCTTTGACATCTTCGCCATGGTCTTTATCGTCAACTTCGTTTTCAATCCACTCATCGTCTATCAGCGTGGCTTTCAATTCTCCTACTGGATTTCTTTCGTCCTCATTTGCACGCGCCCTATCTTGCGCAACCAAACCCCACTACAAGCACGCATCACCATCGTCTTTCTCGCTCGCATGGCTGCCATTCCAATCTCTGTGGCCTCTGGTTATGAAATAAACGTCACTTCTTACCTTTCAAACCTGATCCTCGTCCCACTTTTGATGCAAATCATCTTCCCAGCTTTGCTTGTGACGTTATTCCTGCCTTTTTTTGCGCCACTGACCGACCACATGCTTCAACTGTTCGAAACGCTCACTCACTTTTTTCAACCTTTCCTAAATGTCAACGTCATCGTTGGTTCAATCGAACTGCCAGTCGTTGTTCTTCTTATGTCAGCCCTGCTTGCAAGTTGCTATTTTTATGAAAAGCATCAAAAGTTATGGCTACGACTTGCTCTGATCGGGCTCTACGTGTTCGTCTTAGAGACCAATCGCCTCTGGCAACCCGATACTGTCATCACGTTTCTTGACGTTGGTCAAGGTGATTCGGTCGTGATTAGGAGCCCTCATCAAAGCTGCACGGTTATTATTGATACTGGCGGTGATGTCAGTCGCATTCACAGTGAGAATCCCGCCATTTTTTCTCAAACGCTCGAACCTTATCTATTAGGATCGGGTGTGCGAAACATCGATTTCCTTATTCTAACACACGAACATTATGATCACATTGCCGAAGCCATACCGCTTATGCAGCGTTTTAATGTGCGACATCTCATCATCAGTGAGGCTGAGCAAGGCGTTCACATGCAAGAGATCGTAGCCGTTGCTGAAGGACTAGGGATGGCCATTCATGTGGCACGACCGCTTGATGTGTTTTATTGTGGCAATCAGGTCTATACCTTTATTCACGATGAGGTCCATCACCTAGACGTTAACGAAGATTCCCTCGTGATGACGGTTGAAGCAAATGGTTTTAATGTGTTATTAACGGGTGACATTGGACACGTCACTGAGCCTGCTATTTTAGCGAATAATCATCTGCCCTACTTTCACATTTACCAGGTCGCGCATCACGGTTCTCGCCATTCCAATTCGTTGGCGTTTGTGGAAGCGCTAAACATTCACTATGCCGTTGTCCAAGTCGGTCGGCGTAATCTTTATGGTCATCCCCACGAAGCCTTGTTTGATGTGGTCGATCTTCTTGGCATTCCGCTCCTTAGTAATGCCGAACATGGTACCGTTTCGTTTCGGATTCAACAAGAAAGTTATCAAATTTACGTCTGGCCATTTGATTAAATCTTCGTTTTAGGTTATAATATAACCCATCTAGAGGTGATGAATATGAATGAAGTTTTTGATATGGACATGAACGACTTACTTGGTGAAGAGTCTGAGTTTATTGAAAGTTTAGTGCTGAATCTGATTCATCTTGGGGTTGACATCAATGCAGAGGATCTTGCCGTCATCTTGCATGAGTATGAAATGACTAAAATGGAGTTTCTGAAAAATTACATCATGAACCTGCTTGAAGCGCGTGGTACTAGTTTAAGCGAGCTTGAAGATGGCCCACTCAAAGTGGTGATCTCCAATAGTGGCTTGGATTTTGAATCGGTCATCCCAGACGAAGAAGAAAAAAATGAAAAGATTGATAGTGATATTGTTTCGTAAATAGGACGTGCAACTCGTACGTGCTATTTTTTCTTTTTTATCTGCATGATTCGGCAAATGAATCACTGTTATAAACCTAGGAAATCGCCCTTTTTTGTGGTATAATAGCGTTAGAAAACGATTACCACAAAAGAGGTGTTAACATGTCAAAGTTTAAAGAGATTGTTTTAAAAAACAGATCTTATCGTGGGTATGATAACGATGTGACTCAAACTAAGGAAGACTTACTGGACTTAGTTGACCATGCACGTTTGATGCCTGCAGCAAAAAACGCTCAACCGCTAAAATACTTTCTTGCGTATGAGAAAGAAGTGGTTGCCCAAATTCAAGCACACACTAAATGGGCAGGGTTATTAGCAGAACTTAATCTACCATTTGAAGGAACGAAGCCAACCTCGTTTATTGTGATTCTGCAAGACACAGACATTGAGCCTGTGCTAGCTCAATTCCAAACTGACGCCGGTATTGCTGCGGCAACCATCACATTAGCTGCAGCTGAAAAAGGATTGGGGTGTTGCATGATTGGTGCTTATAGCGCCGCGGGTGTCAAAGCCGTGATGCAATTACCAGAGAATTTATCCCCAGTGCTCGTCATTGCGATCGGGAAACCAGCTGAAAAAATTGTTCTGACGGATGTGGAAGACAATAAAGTGGCCTATTATCGCGACGAGGATAACGTTCATTACGTGCCAAAGCGTAAACTAGCGGATATTGTTGTTAATTAAAAAAGAGTATCGAAAACAAAGGGACGGTGGGAATGAGGATAATCCTCATTAATCTATTATAAAGAGAGGTTTTATTTCATGATTACATTTTTTGTTTGTCTCACAATCCTCATCGTTGGTTACTTCACTTACGGTAAAGTTGTAGATAAAATCTTAGCACCTAACGATGAGCACCTAACGCCTGCTAAACGATTAGCTGATGGGATTGATTACGTTGAATTACCTTGGTGGAAAGTTCTTCTTACTCAGTTTTTAAACATTGCCGGATTAGGGCCAATCTTCGGTGCGATTCTAGGTGCGCTATTTGGGCCTATCGCCTTCATCTGGATTACGCTCGGTTGTTTGTTTGTCGGTTCTGTTGCAGATATGCTGGTTGGCTTTGTTTCGATGAAGCATGACGGTCTTTCCATCACTGAACTGGTCGGTCTTTACTTAGGTAGGCACACGCAGAAGTTTATGATCGTCTTCACGTTCATCTTATTAGTGCTAGTCGGCGTCACCTTCACGATGGCGCCTGCTGCTTGGTTAAATGGGCGCATGCCATTACCGTCTAGCCCAGGTGGCGTTCCATGGATGTGGGTGTTAATTATTATTGCTTATTACGTCTTTGCTACCATCGTACCAGTTGAAGCTTTGATTGCTAAACTATTCCCGCCATTATCTGTTGCCATGCTAGCTGCCTGTATTATCTTATTGATCGCTTTGTTCATGAATTTAGGTTCAGACGGGTTCACCATGATGGAGTTTTCATTTGAAAACCTTCAGCCACAAGGGCAAGCCTTCTTCCCCTTCATCTTCACCACCATTGCGTGTGGTGCTGTGTCCGGGTTCCATGCCACTAAGTCGCCAATGATGGCACGTTGTATCGGTAAAGAATCAGAAGCTAAGCGCGTCTTCTTTGGATCAATGATTATCGAAGGTGTCGTGGCTTTGATCTGGGCGGCCATTACCATGGCAGTTCTTGGCGATAGACTATTTGTTCTTCGTGAAAACGCAGCTGGTAACCTAGTATCCATGGTTGGTTATTTAGGTGGACAAGGTGGTACCGTAGATTACATGGCAAACGTCTTATTACCGACTGGGTTGGCTACGGTGTTAATCTTTACGGCTGTTATCATCTTCCCAATCACGAGTGCGGATACTGGATTTAGAAGTGTACGTCTCATGTTTGCTGATGCTTTCAAATGGGATCAATCAAAAGTGATTAACCGTGTGTTAGTTTCAATTCCAATCTTCGTCATTGCTTGGATCTTAACGTGGATTGACTTCGGTATTATTTGGCGTTACTTCGCTTGGTCTAACCTTTCAATCGCAGCGATTGCGTTATGGATGGGAGCGCGGTATTTAGCCTCTTTGAAGAAAAATTATTGGATTGCCGTCATCCCAGCCTCTATCTTGAGCTACGGATCGCTCTCTTACATCCTACAAGCACCAGAAGGGTTCCAGCTAGGCGTTCGTTTTGCTAATGGGGCGTTGATTTCTAATGTTATTGGGATTGTCTTTGCGTTGGTGTTGTTCGCGTTATTCATCACCTCAGCTAAGAGTGCACCTGAAAAATTAGCGCACGTGACAGAGAAGATTACAGTTGATTAATTGACACAATTCATTAAGTGTAAAAGCGCTCGTTCGCGGGTGCTTTTATTTAGTGAAAAAACTTTTGTATTGAAAAGGTTTTCCATATGATTAGATGATTGATTTTTAACTAAGGAAAGGGTATAATATTGAAGTGTAGCGATACTCAATTTATAGTCTTAATTATCAATTGCCCAATTGATATTATTTTTTCATGAATAAAACAAATTTTTAGGAGGCAACAACATGAATGCATGGCAAGAATTTAAAGGTAGCAAATGGCAAGAAAAAATCGATGTTCGTGATTTCATTCTTGAGAACATGACTGAGTACACAGGAGACGATTCTTTCTTAGAAGGTCCAACTGATGCGACTAATAAACTTTGGGATCAAGTTCTAGACCTTTCAAAGCAAGAGCGTGATGCTGGTGGTGTTCTAGACTTAGATACTAAAACAGTGTCAACCATCACTTCACACGATGCTGGGTATCTGAATAAGGAACTTGAAATGATCGTTGGGTTCCAAACTGATAAGCCATTCAAGCGCTCACTGATGGTATTCGGTGGTATCAAGATGGCCGAAACTGCAGGGAAATCTTTTGGTTTTGAGGTTGACCCAGAAGTTTCAAAAACATTTACTGATTATCGTAAGACTCATAACCAAGGTGTTTTTGATGCTTACACAAATGAGATGCGCAAAGTTAGAAAATCTGGCGTTATCACAGGACTTCCTGATGCTTATGGGCGCGGACGTATTATTGGTGATTATCGTCGTGTCGCACTTTACGGTATCGACTTCCTAATGGCACAAAAAAGAAAAGACTGGGATAACACTCGTCGCACAATGGATGAGGAAACAATCCGTCTACGAGAAGAAATCAGCGAGCAATATCGCGCTTTAAACGAAATTAAAGAAATGGCTGCAACTTATGGCTTTGATATCTCTAAGCCTGCAACAACAGCTAAAGAAGCAATCCAATGGTTATACTTCGGATATTTAGCAGCAATCAAAGAGCAAAACGGTGCTGCAATGTCTATTGGACGTATCTCGACATTCCTTGATATCTATATTGAGCGTGACCTGAAAAACGGTGTTGCAACTGAAAAAGAAATCCAAGAAATGATGGATCACTTCGTAATGAAGTTACGTCTTGTTAAATTCGCTAGAACACCAGATTACAACTCACTATTCTCGGGAGATCCAGTATGGGTAACTGAGGCAATCGGTGGTATGGCTTCTGACGGTCGTTCAATGGTAACAAAGAACTCATTCAGAATGATTCATTCATTGGATAATTTAGGACCAGCTCCAGAGCCAAACTTAACGGTTTTGTGGTCAACTGGACTTCCAAAAGCATTCAAAGATTACTGTTCAAAAATGTCAATCAAGACCTCTGCTATTCAGTATGAAAATGATGACATTATGCGCCCTACATTCGGTGATGACTACGGAATTGCATGTTGTGTATCTCCGATGAAAATTGGAAAGCAAGTACAATTCTTCGGCGCACGTGCTAACCTTGGTAAAGCATTATTGTATGCCATCAATGGTGGTGTCGATGAGCAGACAAAAGCGCAAGTTGGGCTACATTGGGCACCTATCACGGATGAAGTGTTAGACTATGACAAAGTTATGACGATCTTCGATGAAGTATTAGACTGGTTGGCGGATATGTATGTCAATACACTAAACGTTATCCACTACATGCATGACAAGTACTGCTATGAGCGTTCGCTAATGGCACTACATGATACGGATGCACAACGTATCTCTGCAACAGGAATCGCTGGGTTATCAGTTGTTGCCGACTCATTATCAGCAATTAAGTACGCAACTGTTAAGCCTATCCGTGATGAAGATGGCATCGCCGTTGACTTTGAAATCGAAGGTGATTATCCGAAATACGGAAATAACGATGACCGAGTAGATTCATTAGCTGTTGATCTTGTTGAACGTTTCATGAAGAAAACGCTACAATACAAGACTTATCGCGCTGAAATTCAATCTCAATCTGTTTTAACCATCACTTCAAACGTTGTTTACGGTAAGAAGACAGGTAATACGCCTGATGGACGTCGTGCTGGTGAACCATTTGCACCTGGTGCAAACCCAATGCACGGTCGTGATACTAGTGGTGCGATGGCTTCAGTATCATCTGTTGCTAAATTACCATTTGAATCAGCACAAGACGGAATTTCAAATACCTTCTCACTTGTACCTGATGCATTAGGTAAAACGGAAGATGAGCGTATCGCTAACCTATCTGCCGTATTAGATGGTTATGTTAAGAAAAAAGGTCATCACTTAAACATCAACGTGTTTAACCGTGAAACGTTACAAGATGCGATGGATCACCCAGAAAAGTACCCACAATTAACAATCCGTGTATCTGGGTACGCTGTAAACTTCATTAAATTAACGAAAGAACAACAAATGGATGTTATCAACCGTACGATGCATGCAGGAATGTAACCCATTTAAAGCAAAATAAAAGGGTGGGAATACCATTTCCCATCCTTTTACTTTGAAGATGAATAACCTTGTCTCTTATTGTCGAAACTATATTATTAAGTATTATGAGGTGTTTGTATGTCAGAAATTGGTTATGTCCATTCCATCGAATCCTTTGGCAATGTCGATGGTCCAGGAATCAGATTTATCTTGTTTTTGCAAGGCTGCACACTGCAGTGTAAATACTGTCACAATCGTGACTCATGGAAATTAAAGCAAGGCAAAGAAATGACCGTTGATGAAGTGATGGTTGAAGTTTTAAAATACCGTGAATTCTTCGACGCATCGGGTGGCGGTATCACCGTAAGTGGTGGTGAACCGATGATCCAGCTTCCTTTTTTAATCCAACTATTTAAAGCTTGTAAAGCGCAGGGCATTCATACGAATATTGATACAAGCGGCGGTATTTCATTGACTGATCGAAACAAAGAATTGCTTGATGAGCTTCTCTTGTACACAGACTTAATGATGCTTGACGTTAAACTGATGGATCCAGCTGGGCACAAGGAATTGATCGGCGTTCCGAATGATCACATTCTCGATTTTGGTCGCCATGTGGCTCAGTCTAACACGCCGTTATGGATTAGACGCGTTCTTGTTCCGGGATTGTCGGATTCTGAGGATGATTTAAAGGCGACAGCCGCCTACATTAAAGAGCTGAACCAGATCGGGACGGTTGAAAGAATTGAAGTTTTACCTTATCACCCAATGGGTGAATCAAAGTGGGAAGAATTGGGATATGAATATCCGCTGAAGGGGCAGCGTGTCCCGACAAAAGAAGAAGTCACACGTGCTGAAGAAATTTTAAAAACGGGACTTTCATAATAAAAACTCGCGATTTGCGAGTTTTTTAATTTCACTTTCTTATTCATCCTCTATTGCTCAAATTCACTACTCAGAATTTCCTCCAAAAACAAACCGAAGCCATACAAAGCATGCTCTACTCTTCCGGGATGATTTTCCATGAGGAAATCTAAACAATCATCTGCGGTATGAAGCACATCACCGACAAAAACAAAGGGGTATTCCACTGGGTGCGAAGCGTAAAACACCATTACCGGAATCCCAAATGGGATGAACGCTAGTTGATCCGTCGAGAGCGTAAATGCGTGTGGTCTGCTGATGAGGTCAGTGCGACCACTAGCGTTAAGCACCTGCGCGATACTTTCCACTTGTTCAGTTAAAGCATTCTGTGAAAATTCAGGATCGTCCCACATGATTTCCTCCGGGAATTCTGGCATCTCATCCCTATACGCAATCGCATAAATCAATTCCGGACCATCCATCATGACATCGGCGTTAATCATCAAAATCAGGTTGTCAATTTCTTCATCCGTCATGTTATCAACAAAATAAAAGGCACCAATTAGTCCAACCTCTTCGGCACCGAAAAACACGTACTGAAGCGTATAATAGTGATCAATATTTCTCATGCGATAGGCGTTTTCTAAAAGTAGCACGATTCCGCTTGCGTTGTCGCTAATCCCTGGGTATCCGACCCCGTCATAATGTGCACCGATGATCATCGTTTCTTCGCTCTGACCTGGTACCGTTAAAATAACATTCTGACTGTAGTAAATCCATTCCAGCCCGTCGTAATAGCCCATCTCTTCAAACCATTCGATGTGCCATGTCGGTTCTCCCCACCACGAAGAAGTCGGCGCATCGTAACGAAACGTTTGCACTTCAATCTGGCTTTCATCGAATCCAATCTCTAATAACGTCTCCACAAGCCATTCTGCTGTTTCTAATTCACGATCCGAAAAAGCCAAGCGATTTGGCAAGACGTCGTTCAGATGCGCAAGCCATTGCACGCCTAAATAGCCATGTTCTCCCGGAGCAACATCAAACACACGCGGTTCTCCTCTTTCAGGCTGTGTGGCTTCTTCCACGACAGGCGGCTCAGTAGTCTCTGGCACATCGTAAGCACCGTTGGCATCCTCCCCATTTGCGCCACACCCTTGTAAAACTAGCAGAACTAGCAACACCCCTAGTGATAGTAATTTCTTCATCTTCAAATCCTCCAATAACACTAACTACTGATTCTTTTCGTACACATTCAGACAATTATTTTTGCAACATCACTATTCTATCACATAAGTAATCCCAAATCAACGCGCGAGAAAGCCACAAAAAAAGCCACAAGTTAAACTGTGGCTTTTTTCAAATCTTATTAGTTATCTTCTTTCTTTAAAGCTTTCACAGCTATACCTGTGGCAACCGCAGCTAAACCTACCAATGCGACTGACCCAGCAATGGCACCTGTATCTGGTAACCTTGGTGGTGTTGATGGTGCTACCGTCGATGGTCCCGTTGGACAATCAGGGTCTGTTGGGCACTCGACGTCAGGGCATGGCACCGTCGGACACACTGGCTCCTCTGGGCACTGCGTTGGTGCTTCTGTCGGAGCTTCCGTTGGTGGCTCTGTTGGTGTTGGTTGAGTCCCAACGTTCGGTGTTGCGTTGTAAACCGCCCAGAAGGCATCTTTTGCTTGTAAACTACCATCAAACAGCAACGGTTGTCCCCATGCGCGCCAGCTTTGGCTATCAGCTAGACCCCAAATTGATACGCGGTTCATGTACTCAGCGAATTCCAAGTAGTAACCCATCACACGTGCGTAAGCGTCTGCTAATCGTTGCTGATCAGCTGCTGGTAATGGCATTGGTAATGGATTCGCTTGCGTTCCAATCGTAATGTCAAGCTCGGTAACGCTGATTCTTGCCCCTGTTTCTATGAAGCGAATCATCGCAGGTCTAATGTTATCGAAGTTCGTTGCCCATTGATCTAAATGATGATGAGACTGCATCCCGATAACCTCGATGAGCAAACGACCGTCGTAGCTTGGGTGGTTTTCCCAGCGCTCGTTGATCTCAACAACCATTTGTGCAATGGCCATGCTCTTACCTGGTTGCTCTTCATTGAAATCGTTGTAGTAAAGAAGCGCCGTTGGGTCTGCTTGTCTTGCAAAGTAAAACGCATAGAAAATGAAGTCAGAACCACATTCATCGCCCGTTGCACCGTTAGCAAAAGCGTCGTACCAACGTAAATAGTTAGGGTTGTTTAATCCCACACCTTCACGGCGTAAATGTGCACGCCAGTTTGGATTGGCTTCCCAAGCGGTTGTGCCAACACTATCCGTGAAAACTTCATTCAATACGTCCCACGAAAACATACGACCAGCATAGCGACCAGCGTAAATGCTAATGAAGTCTTCCATGTTTTGCATCGCTTGTGCACGCGTCACTAATGGCAACGTGGCATGCCCTTCACGACCTGTCATCCATAACGGTGATTGCGAATGCCAAACCAAAGTATGTCCAATCATCGCTAAGTCGTTTGCTTCTGCCCAGTCAACAATGGCATCCGCTGTTGCAAAATTCCACGTTGCAGGATCTGGGCTAGGTGCAATGTGATCTGGCTTATGATGATTTTCTGCGGTTACCGCATTAAACTGATTCAAGAAGAAAGCCTCTGTGTTTGGCTCACCCATGATCGATGGGTTGCTCCAAATGTTTCCGAATAAGAAATAATTAGCAAAGCGGTCCGCTAATGACGGTAAGTCTAAATCAAATTCAGGAACAATGATGTCAACGTCTCCCGCTTCGTTTGCAGGGATCACTTGCATGTTAATGGCAGCTGGGCTTGCCGTAAATGGATTTGTACCATCTTCAAAGTCCGCACGCCAAACTACTTCTCCGGCAGCGTTCGTGATAGTAAAATTATCAATAAAGAAGATCACCATTGAACCGTCGTTAATGCCACCAGAACCAGTTCCTCGTTTTACAAGCTGGATTTCCGTCCAGTCGTACGATAAAATATTAACTGGGTTTAAAATGTTCGGTCTTCCTTCAAAATCTAACGCTGAGTTGAAACGCGTCCACTGTCCGCTTGCATCTGGTGCGAAATTCGGCGTAATGAGAAGGTGTGCCCAGCGTGGCCCGTTGGTTTGTAACATTAAACCAACCCCTTCAGGGCTTTGTGGCGTAAATAAATCAACCGAAAACTCGTAAACACCGTCTGCTGTTAAATACGGTGCAATAGCAGCACGACTTAACCTTAAACCGTCCCACTGATTCCCGGCAGGAACGTCTACTCTTAAGACATTATTACCCAAATAGCTGCTATCAAGAACAGGGAAATCATGGTCAATGAAGTCATAATCCGGAACGTCCCCTGCTTCAGCGTCGTCATGACGATACACCGCTAACACAGAAACCGTAATGTCTGAAGACGCACCAGCCTCGTTACTCGTCACCCTGAAATTATCAGATCCTGTCGCTGTCGCTTCAGGAACAACAAGTTCATAGCTAAACGTGCCGTCAGCAGCAACGTTAATGCCAAAGGTGTCCCAAGTATGAGGAAATTGAATCCACACTTGCATGCCATCAGCAACAGGTGTCGGGACATTTCCTTCAATGATCAGACGATCACCTGGGAATGATTCCATGAGAACTTCCATCCCGTTCCATTGTGCATCACGATTGGTGATTAAAACCGCACCGTTATCTTGAGCGATCAGTGTAGAACCAGCATTTCGCACATCCCCCCACCCTAGCGTTTCACCTGCTTCATAACCTTGTTCCTCAAGCCAAGAAGCTAAGGAAAAGTAAAGGCTATACCCATCGCTTTCTGCTGCTGAGACTAAAGGCCTTGCATTTACAACATGACCCAAAAGCAGGGCAATGGCAACAAAACTAAGGAGTAATTTTGTTGAATTTTCTTTGATCTTATTATACATAGGTCGATACCTCCAAGATAGTATGATTATTTTCTAAAACGTCGGATAATGCTTACAAAACAACCTCACTAATATTCTATCATACCTATTTTCGTTTGTCCAGTGTACAAACAAAGTTTTATCTATATTTGCATAATTTTCGCTCTTCTTCGAGGTCAGAAAAAGTTTTGCTTTGAAAAACAAAAAAAAATGCTACAAAAATGTAGCTTTGTCTTCGCCGTTTTAGACGACTCCCTACTGGAAGTCGTAGGGCGTTTTTCCTTCCATGCCCGTTTCGTCAATCCCATCAAAGGGGATCTCATGAAGGATAAAATAGTCCGCATGTGGGTTTAGGGCCACGGCGTCAGCGTTTGCTTCAGGTGTTAGGGTTGTAACAACACTAACTTCCGTTTCTAATAGACGGGCTTTTAGCATCGTTTGCCTGATGGCACCTTCGTTGCTCGCTGCGTGTTTCAGTGCCTCGTGATCACCGATCAAAATCAGCGACTTCGATGCGCGTGTCATGCCCGTGTAAATCAACTTTCGCTGTAACATGATCCAGTAAGCGCGCGTGATCGGCATGATCACCACCGGGTATTCCGAGCCCTGCGATTTATGAATGCTCATCGCATACGCGTGCGTCAATGACAGCAAATCCTCTCGCGCATATGCGACCTCTACGTCATCAAAATCGACCAATACCTCCGACTTGCCCCCCGCATCAATGACCCGCACAATCTCACCAACGTCCCCGTTCATCACGCCCTCATCCGGATGATTGACCAGTTGCAACACTTTATCGCCTTCTCTAAAAATTTTTTGTCCGACAACCACTTCAATTTTGTCATCCGCTTTTGGATTAAAAAGTTCCTGCAGCGATAAGTTCACAGCGTCAATACCAAGCGGTCCGCGGTACATGGGGATAAGCACCTGCACATCCTTCGCGGTATAGCCCTTCTCAATCGCACCTTTCGTGACTTGCTTGAGAAGTCTTAAAATATCCTCGTTTTGGGCGGGTACAAATAAGCGATCCGATTTTTTCTGGGTGAGATCATCAGGTAGCTTGCCTTGATTGACCTCGTGCGCCAATGTGATCACCGACGACCCTTCCGCTTGACGGTGAATCTCGGTTAAACGAGTGATCGCAACGGTGTCGCTCTCAATGAGGTCTTTTAACACTTGCCCAGGACCGACCGATGGGAGCTGATTGTCGTCACCGACTAAGATCAACTGTGTGTCTGGCATTAAACTCGTGAATAACTGATGAGCGAGGTACGTGTCAAGCATGGAAACCTCATCGATGATGACCAGATCGGCCTCGAGTGGCTCATCCTCGTTCACAGCAAAAATGCCATCACGATCGTAACCAAGTAAGCGGTGAATCGTTGAGGCCTCACGCTGCGTTGTTTCAGCCATTCGCTTTGCCGCACGTCCCGTCGGTGAGGCCAACTTGATGATCCGCGGCTTTTTCGCTTTGTCGTGTAGCTTGTCATAGACGTGTAAGATGCCGTTAACCACCGTCGTCTTCCCCGTACCAGGGCCCCCAGTAATGATGCTCACAGGTGATGTTAGACTCGTCAAAATCGCCTCTTCTTGCAGGGCTCCGTATTCGATCGCTAGTTTTTCTTTGACTTGCTTTAGCATGTTGCTAAGTTTTTCTTTGTCAACTTCTGGCTCACTGTCCTTCAAACGCTTTACCGTGTTAGCAATGCGAACTTCCGCATTCATCAGCACAGGCAGAAATAACCGATTCTCTTCTTCCGTTAGTTGCTCGTTTGCAATCAACGTTAAAATCTCTTTTTCAACCCTTTCTACATCGACGTTCGCATCCTTGTTCAAAAACGATAAGGCAGTGTCGATGAGTTGGTTTCGGAGAATATACGTATGGCCCTCTTGCGACGTCACGCGTGTCATCACATGAATCAGCGCCGCCCCGATGCGCCGTGGATCGTTCATTTCAATGCCAATCGTGCGCGCAATCTCGTCCGCTTTTAAAAAGCCAATCCCTTCGATATCCGTGATAAGCTTGTAAGGGTTATTCTGGATAATGGATAAGGCCTGTTTTTCATAGATTTTTAGGATTTTCACGACAAACTTCGGTGAAATCCCATAACTATACAGTGGCCCTAGAATTAACTCATCGCCTTGTCGTTCTTGTAACGTGTTGAAGAGAATCTCTTGTTGCTTTTTTGACACGCCTTTAATACCTTCTAGCTTGGAACGGTCGTTTAAAATGATCTCAATGGCATTCGCACCCAGCTTAGCCACAACCGCTTCGGCTGTTTTCTTGCCGATTCCTTTAAACGTGTCGCTGCTTAAATAAGCAATGCTGGACGCGTGAGATTGGACCGCAATCTGGTTACTCTTAAAACTTGCGACTTGGAATTGCCAGCCATATCGCTGATGCTCGGTCCACTTTCCGGTAAATTCGTACGACCGCGTTTCATCGAGCTTTGGAAAATACCCCGAAATCGTGATCGCCCCGTAATCATCGCCGTCAAATCCAGCTGGTATATCCGATTCATAAACGGGCTTCGTCGCGCCATTCAAAATCGCCTCACTGGCATTATGCCCTGTGAGGAGTAGGCTACATATCGCAAAATCGTTATCGCTGTTACGAAAAATCTCCCGTAGCAACATGCCTTCAACAAACATCTGTGCCATTGTGCATCACCTAACTAATTCTTTCAACAACGTCTTTTTATCGTGTTTATTTTTTATAACAACCAACCTACAATCGCTATTCCGATTAGTAAGAGCTTCTTCCATCATCGGAACCTGCGCCTTTTCAAAATCCCACACGTATTTCAAAAATTCAAAAAACTCACGGTCGAATTTATCCACAAACCCCTCTGCGATATCGGATCGTACTTCTAACCCGAGCTTCACTCGGACACTCCGTCGAATAACCCGATACATCGTCACACGCTTTGGTATCTGAAACCAAATAACCAAATTAGCATACCTCAAACGCACCTCAAGTGTACTAGCGTAATTACCATCGACAATAAAGCGTTGATGACTTTCCATAAAATTCTTCTGAATATCAGCTAAAGCTTGGCGATCAGTCTGATCAAACCCTTCTGCATGAAAAACACGATCTAGATGGAGCACTGGTAGTTCAAGGTGACGCACTAGCTCGCGCGTCAGCGTTGACTTCCCACTACCAGGACAGCCGATCATTAATATTCTATCATCGCTCATCGTAACCCTCCTCATGTCCAAGTCTGTCCTGCCCCAACCCAACTGAAACAAAGCCCTAATACAGTCGCTTATCGCCATCCATAAACACTTCATTGACAAATCCGCCACCTAGGCAAACTTCGCCATCGTAAAACACAGCCGCTTGTCCGGGAGTGATCGCCCTTGTTGGCTCCAAGCAGCTCACTTTTAGGGTAGTGTCATTCATCCATTCAATTTCGACTGGTACATCTTTTTGGCGGTACCTGAATTTTGCTGTGCAAGTATAAACGTCACGAGACTTCACACTCGGAATCCAGTTCACATCCGTCACGATTGCCTCGTTCGCATACACGTAATCATGCTCAAAGCCTTGCCCGACCAACAAAACGTTCTCATTCACCTTCTTTCCCATCACAAACCAGGCATCGCCAGCTCCACCAATGCCAAGCCCTTTGCGTTGCCCAATCGTATAGTACATGAGCCCAATGTGCTCCCCCACTTCGCGCCCGTCTAATGTCATCATCTTCCCTGGCTGAGCAGGCAAATAATTTTGCAGGAAATCAGTGAAATTCCGCTCACCAATAAAGCAAATGCCCGTTGAATCCTTCTTCTTTGCCGTCGCTAAGCCAAGTCTTTCGGCAATGGCTCTTACTTCAGACTTTTCTAGATGACCCAAAGGAAAGAGCGTTCGAGCCAACTGCTCACGTGTCAACTGTGATAAAAAATAACTCTGATCCTTATTCGCATCTCGTCCACGCAACATGCGAGTTTCCCCATTATGATCCAATCTAGTGTAGTGCCCCGTAGCGATCAGATCCGCCCCCAAACCTAAAGCATGGTCTAAAAACGCCTTGAATTTAATCTCCTTGTTACACATAATATCCGGGTTCGGCGTTCTGCCCGCTTTATATTCATCCAAGAAATACGTAAACACCCGATCCCAGTATTCCTGCACAAAATCCACACGGTGAATCGGAATGCCTAGCTGGTTAGCAACGCGCACGGCATCGGCATAATCAACTTCCTGTGGACAAATTTCATCATCGATCGTTTTATTTCCCAGGAAATCATTGTTTGTCGCACTATCCCAGTTGCGCATGAAAAGCCCTTCGACCTCATACCCCACTTCTACAAGCAAATGCGCCGCCACCGAAGAATCAACCCCACCACTTAATCCAATTATCACTTTTTTCTTTTCCATATCCGAACGCCTCATCATTCTTTAAAATAATAGGTAATGGCAAAAGTTAAGCTTCTCCTGCAACTTTAGCGCCCCTAAATTGCGGATCTCAGCTCTTTAGGGGCGGTGCTACTTTCCTTTTCGCAGTTACCTTTAAAATAAACGTCTCAATTCTTAATTATCTAGCTCTTGAGAACTAAAAAAATAAAAGACAAATGCTAGCTCCTATTCTATCACAAGTTAGTGAAAAATCAAACCGCTATGAGTTTATCATTTACAGATGTGACATTACCATTATCCGTATTTTCATAAGGTCGCTTATTTTTCATGATGGAATAAATGATATTGATAAGTCGGCGTTGCACATACTTAAGGGTTTGGCTCTTTGTCTTACCCTCGCTTAACTTCTTTTGATTAACCTTATCTTCACATTCCATCTTGATTTGTAAATATTCAAGTGTCAAAAAGAATAGACAAGTTTGGCACTTGAATATTTACAAACCGGCATGATAATGGTATAATTAGCATATAATAAAAAGTGAGCAAGTAGTTGGTTGCACAACAACTTGCTCTGACAGAACCGTTTAAGACGGTAGCGACATCAGTCGAATAAGTAATCCGCCGACTTGCTAAAGTATCGGGCGGATTACTTTTCTTTTCGACCCAACTTCATGATAGCTATTATCGTTGTGAGTAATCCAAAGATTACCGCAACTAATAAGCTACCAAACCTAAATATCAAGCTTAACGCTTCATACTCAGTCATTGTGGCTTCTCCTTTCGGAGTGAGCCAGTCAAAGTTAAAAAATAATTTTCCATAGCGACACCCCTTTTCAAAATTATTGGACAAAAGTTCTCCCTTCATTTTGATATCAATGTCAGCTACCGCCTTGCACTCTCTGCTTCTTTGATTATACTATTTTCTATCTAATGTTTCAAGGATTTTCGCGACCTTTTGACATTAGATTTTTTGTTCTTAAAGAAGCAAAAAGCAAGTTAAACAGTATGTCCGTTTCGTATAAGTAGAGCCAAAGCACCAACACGCCGCTGAAACCTTTCCGCAGAAAAATCAATACTTTTCAACCATCTTCCCACCAAAAAGCACCACACTAATTAACGCGACAAACACCAAGCCCCCGATAACCGGATAAGGCGCTGCTAAGGCCGTGCTTCCGACAATCCTCTCAATCAGACCAACAATCGGTGTCATCAAAAACACCGTCGCATTCAAAGCAACTAAAACCAATGACATAGCAAATTTTCTTGCCGATCCATCCGTCTTTTTCGAGATCATCATGAAAATGAAGGGGAATATCCACGCTGGAACCAAACTACTTAATAAAAATCCGGCTGCTAAAACGATAAAGTTTCCATTTGAAAAACCAACGAGTAACGATGCTGTTCCTAAACAAGCAAGTCCGATGTATAAAAGCTTTCTTCCTAAAGCTTGATGCAGTCTCCCAAAAAAGAATCCGGCACAAATACCAATCATCGGCTTCAAAAAGAAAAACACACTTGAATTGTACCCATCACCCATAATTTCAGCTGCTAAAGCTGGAAACCTAATGCCGATTGCTGCACCGTTTAAAACAACAATAATCGCAATCAAAATAATCGGATACACAAGCGGTGTCATCTTGCTTTTCGCATAAAGCGCAACGTCATTACCACTGCCATTCGGAGAATCAAGTTCCGGTACTAACGCAAAGAATGCAATCGCCAAAACAAGCGCAATCGCATAAACTAAAAAACTCAGATTCCAACTTAGCAGCGCCAAAACACCTACTGCCATTGACATCATGCTTTGTCCTAGCTGCTCAATCGCACTGCGATACCCCATTAATGTGGCGCGCTCTTTCTCGTCAAATAAAATATTAATCAGATCAATGGCAAGCGGGCTATAAAGACCTAATCCCATTCCTAAAATCGTTCTGCCAATTAAAACCACTGTAAAATCATTTGCAAAAACTGGTAATACCCCGCCAATACCTACCAAAATGAGACCCGCAACAATCATCTTCTTCATGCCAACCCTTTTCACAATGACACTCGATAACAAAATGACGATTAAAGAAGCAATACTTGGAATCGTTGTGATTAACTCACTTTGCGCTTGCGTAATCCCTAGTGAATCTCTAATCTCAGGTAAAATTCCATTAATAACCGGAGGGCTAAGCAGCATCACAGAGATTGATAAAACAACTAATTTTAACATTTTTTCACTTCCAATTTGTAAAATATTCCACACAAAGAATCTTCTCCGAAAATGAATCGGAGAAGATTTCTCAATCGACACTTTTGATACCTCTTATTATCTCACAATTTGCCCAGAAAATCAACTTCAAAGTTCATTCACTACGCTTCCTCTGTCTCATAACTGGGAACAATTTTCCTAAGCTTTTGCAGTTTGCGACGGCATCTTGTCAAAGCATTATCCACTACTTTCAAGCTTTCGCTTACTTCCACAGCAATTTCTTCATAAGCTTTCCCTTCCACGTATCCTTTAAAACATTTCTTTTCGAGTGGTGTTAGAATATGATCACTCTCAAGAACACCTTTTATTAATTTTTTATAAGCAAACAAGAGGGTTTCATCGGCTTCATCAGAAAATTCAGAATTCAGCGCTGAATAATTCCTTCGCGTCTCTCCCACATAAGAGAGTATTTGATTGCGAGATGTGTAGTCAACCTCCGTGGCCATGCTGCGATACTTTGACGCTAAGCCATTTCTAACACAAGATAACGCAAAGGCATAAAACGAATATTCTTCGCTCGCCTTATAGTTAACAACAGCATCTAAAAATAACATCGCACCAATTTGATAAAAATCATCTGGTTCATAGCCATGCCCAAAATATTTCCTAGTCAGCTTCTTTATTAGAAAATCATAGCGCTCTAATAGGCATTCAAATGCCGTTTCATTCCCCTCTTTGAACAATTTAACAAGGACGCCATCCGGCAATTGATCCATGAAAACTCACCTACTTGCTATCACTCAATAGGATTTCTCTGGTTAAATACTTCGTACATTAAAAGTGCCGCTGCAACCGAAGCATTCAAAGAAGTAATGCGCCCCACCATTGGCAAGTGCACAAGAAAATCACAAGTTTCTTTCATCAAGCGGCTCATTCCTCGCCCCTCGCTACCAATGACCACACAAACAGGCATCGTCACATCCACTGCACGATAATCCTTCGACTCATTAGCATCCGTTCCAACAAACCAGATGCCAGCTTTCTTCAAGCGTTCCACAGTCCGATTCAAATTGGTTACTTGCACAACTGGCACATACTCAATCGCACCTGCTGAAAGTCTCGCAACCGCTCCATTTAAACTGACTGTGCCATGTTTCGGGATAATGACAGCATCCACCCCAACCGCCTCAGCGCTTCTTAAAATAGCCCCTAAGTTATGCACATCCTCAAGACCATCGAGCATCAGAATAAACGCTGGTTTTTCTTGGTTTTCGCATTTTTTAATCAACTGGTCTAAATCTAAGTATTCATATTCATCAACAACGGCCACAACCCCTTGTAGCTGTCCCGATATCTGATACTTCTGGTGCGCCACTTGCTTCATTTTTTTTGTGTCGACAAGTTCATGTGACACCTTCAAATCATGAATGAACTTTCTCAATTCACCTTCTTTTTTCAACGTCTCACGACTCACAAGCAAATGATGAACCTTGCGACCTGCTCTTAATGCCTCAATCACCGCATTTTTTCCATATAAAACTTCCTTATCCATCTTGTTCATCCTCTTTTCTAATTTCAAACGAGCGTTCCACAACTTCATCAAGACGCTGAGTGTCTCCTTTTAAATATAAATACCCAATTAATGCTTCAAAAGCCGTGCTTTGTCGATACACAATCATATCCGTATTTTTCGGAATCGATTTGCTCTTTGCATTACGACCACGACGAACAACATCCAGTTCATCGTCTTGCAAAAATTCTTCATTAATCAATTGATGTAATATTTTTGATTGTGCATTAGCAGACACATAGAAAACGGCTAGTTTATGAAATCGGTTAGACTTGTTCACACCGCTTCGGATTAACCTTTCACGCACTTTCAAATCGTAATACGAGTCACCCACAAAAGCAAGCATCGAAGCGTTCATTTCTTCAATCTTCATTTTACCTATCCCTTCGTTGTAAAAAATGATTTTGTTGACCCTCAATGTTAGCTATTCGGACTGTGGCATCAATACAATCGAGGTCAAACAACACTGTCTATCATACACTAAGAGACTTTAAAAATAAAGTAAAAGAGGAACATCCACAAATAAAACATAAAGAACAACCACAGTCCGCCATAGCTATGAGCAATATCCGTCAGCTATCCACCAAAACCACTTCCATCACTCAACTACTATTGTACCTCATAAATTCATCTCATTTCACCAAAATAAGAAAAAAATAAAAACTTTCGTGAAAAGGCGCTAAATGACATGAAACGACACAAAAACGCAGCATCTCATACGCCCCTAGAAAAGGAATTTCATTAAAGTTAACTTTCCAACTGCATTTAAAATATGTTATAATAAACTTGAAAATTTCAAATCGGAGGCGCATACTATGAAAATTGCAATTGCAGGAGCAGGTGCTATGGGAGCAAGTTTTGGTTTTTTACTTGCTGAGGCGGGTCACAACGTTATTCTAATCGATGGCTGGGACAGACAAGTTGAGAAAATAAAAAGTGACGGCTTAACCTTTGAAATAAACGGCAAGGCCACGACGAAAAAAATGGACATCTATTACCCACATGAGGTTAAACATCGTGTCAACGACATTGAATTAGTGATTCTATTTACCAAAGCCATGCAATTAGACAGCATGCTCAGTGATATCCAAGACGCTTTAACCGCTAATACCAAAGTGTTGTGCTTATTAAATGGGATGGGACACGAGGAAGTTGTCGCACGCTATGTGCCAAAAGAAAATTTCTTATTAGGCAACACACTTTGGTCCGCCGCACTCTTGGAACCTGGCAGTGTCAAGCTCTATCCAGGGGGAAACGTGAACCTTAAAAATAGGGATCCAAAAAGCAAAGATGACGCTATTAAAGTGGTTGACGTCCTAAGTGAAGCTGGACTTTCCGCCAATTATGCAGATGAAGTCATGGCTTCAATTTACAAAAAATTATGTGTCAATGCTTTTTGTAACGGTTTGTGCACCTTATTTGATGTGACCATTGCTGAATTTGGTAACACAAAATCAGAGTTAGAGGTGGTTAACCAAATCATCTCTGAAATCATAGCCATTGCAAAATTTGAAGGCATCGCGCTTGACCATCAAGAAATGATGACGTCGTTTGAAACGGTCTGCGATCCCGAAAAAATGGGCGGGCATTACCCTTCTATGCACCAAGATTTAGTTAAAAACGGCCGCCTCACAGAAGTCGATTATATCAACGGCGTCATTGCAAAAAAAGGTCAGCAATACGGTATTCCAACTCCTTATAACAAACTGATCACAGAAATGATCCACATAAAAGAAGAACTCTTGAATGCGAAGTAAACGCCTCGAGAGTTCTTTTTAGTCACTACCTAGTTTATCCGATAATCGTATCAACACGCGCTAACACGTCTTTCTTTATCGCACTAACACGCGCTGCTGTCTTTTCCTTATCATCCGTCACAACACTGATGTATACTTTCGCTTTCGGTTCCGTTCCAGAAGGGCGTAACACAAACCATGAACCGTCCTCCAAAATGTATTTCAACACATTGGCTGCCGGTAAATCAATCACACTCACCGCTTTCTCCGCAACGTCCATCTGTTCGCTTGTTTGATAGTCAAGAACTTTTATAACCTTAAGTCCTGCGACTTCCGTTGGGGGTGCCTGGCGAAAATCAGTTAAAATAGCCGATATTTTTTCCGCGCCTTCCTTTCCAGCCAAAGCAATGTTCGCTAAGTCTTCTTGATAGTACCCGAATTCCTCGTACAAATCGTTTAACACGTCACACAATGTTTTTCCTTGCTCTTTATAAAACGCTGCCGCTTCAGCTAAGATCAAAACCGCCTGTAACGCATCCTTATCGCGTACAAAATCGCCCACAAGCGAACCGTACGATTCCTCGTAACCGTAAACGTACTCGTATTCCGTGTCTTCCATTAAGCGTGCTTGCTCACCGATAAATTTAAAACCTGTTAACGTCGACATCGTCTCCATGCCGTAAGAACGCGCAATCTTTGCTGCCATCTCCGATGACACAATCGTATCAAACACACGCCCTTTCGCTGGCAATGTTCCGTTAGCCTTACGTTGCGATAAGATATAATGTACCATCACCGCACCCGTCTGATTCCCTGAAAGTAGCACATACTCGCCCGACTCGTCTTTCGCCGCCACACCCATACGATCCGCATCTGGATCCGTCGCTAAAAGCACATCTGCATCCACGTTCTTCCCGAGCGCAATCGCCATTTCAAACGCCGCTGGATCCTCAGGATTTGGATAACTCACCGTCGGAAAATCTGGATTTGGCAACTGCTGCTCTTCCACTAAGTGAACATTCGTATACCCACAATCTGCCAATAAGGTTGAAGTTAAAGCACCAGCTGTCCCATGCAAAGGTGAAAAGACCATCTGCAACCCACGCTTATCGACATCAGGATTGATTTCAAGCGCCTTCACACGTGTTAAATAAGCCTCGTCAATCTCAGAGCCAACGGTCATAATGAGCCCCGCCGCTCTCAATTTTTCCTCAGAATCAACCACAATCGCAAAAACATCGTCCACCGCATTAACACCAGCAATCACCTTGTCCCCTTCATCTGGTAAGGTCTGACACCCAGTCTCATCGTAAATTTTATACCCGTTGTACGCTGGCGGATTATGCGACGCTGTAATGACGATCCCACCGGCGCACCCTAAATGACGCACAGCAAAAGACAACTCTGGCGTTGGGCGCACATTTTCAAACACATAAGATTTAATCCCATGCGTTGCCAGTACTTTCGCTGATTCCATCGCAAACTCCGGTGAAAAATGACGATTATCGTACGCAATCACCACACCACGTTCTTTTGCATTCGCTACGTTCTCTAATAAATATTTCGCAAAGCCAACGTTTGCTTTACGAATCGTATAAACGTTCATGCGATTCGTTCCCGGACCAATAATACCACGCATCCCTGCTGTCCCGAATTCCAGATCGGTATAAAAGGCATCTTCTTTTTCTTTGTCCGTGATGTTCTCTAGCTGTTGCTTCAGATTTGCATCCAGATTTTCATTTGTTAACCAACTTTGGTACAGATTTTCAATGTTCATGTGTAAAACCTCCTAAATGTTATTTGCTTCTTTAAATATCATCGTAATGGCTTCTTTTACTGTATCAACACCAACGACCTCAATCCCAGTGGGTGCTTTCCAACCACCCAGGTTTTTCTTCGGCACAACGGCTCTTGTAAAGCCAAGTTTTTTAGCTTCTTTAATCCGATCCTCTATTTTGGAGATCCGCCGGATTTCACCGGTCAAACCTACTTCACCCATGTAAACGTCACGATTTGGCGTGGCTTGGTCTTTGTAACTCGAAACGATGCTAGCAACGATGGCCAAATCAACCGCCGGTTCGTCTACTTTGACCCCACCGGTAACTTTCACATAAGTGTCTTGATTTTGCATAAAGAATCCCATTCGCTTCTCAAGCACTGCTAAAATCAAAGACAAACGATTGTTATCAATACCAGATGACATCCGCTTTGGATTACCAAAAGACGTCGGTGTTAATAGCGATTGAATTTCGACTAAAATTGGGCGTGTCCCTTCAATCGCAGCCATGATCGAAGTCCCGGGCAAACCAACCGTTCGATCCTCTAAAAACACTTCTGATGCGTTGGCTACCTCTATTAAGCCTTCTTCTTTCATATCAAAGATACCAATTTCATTGGTTGAACCAAACCGATTCTTCACCGCGCGCAAAATCCGATACGTGTGATGCCGCTCCCCTTCAAAGTAAAGCACTGTGTCCACCATGTGTTCCAGTAAACGGGGACCTGCAATGTTGCCATCTTTCGTGACGTGACCGACAATAAAGATGGGAACACCGCCAATTTTAGCAATCTTCATGAGCCATGATGTACACTCACGAATTTGTGTCACACTCCCGGGAGCTGATGACACTTCGCTCAAATAAATCGTTTGAATGGAGTCAATAATGACAAAGTCAGGATTCATGGCTTTGATTTGCGATTCAATTAAGGAGAGGTTAGTTTCTGAATAAATATACAAGTGCTCACTTTTTGCACCGAGCCGTTCAGCACGCAAGCGAATCTGCTTGGATGATTCCTCGCCTGAGACGTATAGCACCTTGCTAGTTTGAAAAATATGATCATTGGCGACTTGGAGCAGTAACGTTGATTTTCCAATGCCGGGTTCCCCACCAAATAAGACCAGTGAGCCGTTTACGATCCCGCCACCCAGCACGCGATTTAACTCGCTAATCGAGGTTTTGATGCGATCTTCTTCGATCGTTTCAATTTCCGTGATCTTCTCTGGGCTAGACATTTGATTAGAAAACGTGCTTTGTGCAGCTTGTGGTGCTTTTTTATCAACTTTTAATTCTTCGATCATCGTGTTCCAAGCCCCACACCCTGGACATTTCCCAACCCATTTAGCCACTTCGTTCCCACAGTCTTTGCAGAAAAATATCGTTTTACTCTTCGCCATGGTTTAAACTCCTTTTCCCGCTTCTAATTCCCGCTTCGTTCTCGCTGTAAATCAAAGTATGCTTCGAGCACAAGGCGAGCAATGTCTTCTGAAATCGGACTTGAAAAATGTTGACCCTCAGGCATTTCACTTTGTGGCACAATCACAGCAATCGCCACTTCTGGTTCGTCCCACGGTGCGTAACCAATAAACGTTCGATTATGAGTGGTGATCGTTCTGCCGTTCTCAATGATGCGATGTCCGTTTGCATCATGAAGCACCGACTCTGCCGTTCCTGTCTTTCCTGCTGGATTAAAATCAAAGCTAGCTCTGTTAAAAGCGTTAAATCCTGTTCCTAGATTATGTTGCACCGCTTGACGGTGACCTTCGTGAATGTTACTCCATTGCCGATCAGTCAGCTCGATCTGGTTTAATAAATTTGGCTCAAAACCACGCACTAACTGACGCTCTTCGCCTTCGTCGCCTGGCATGTAAATGTTTTGAACAATCTGTAACTGCATCCGATTCCCACTAGTGGCAATAACACCAGCAAATTGCGCCAATTGCATCGCAGTGTAAGTATCGGCTTGCCCAATAGCAAAGAACAATAGTTCATGAAACGAACGCTCTTGTGCCACAAAGCCCGTCGCTTCATTTTGTAATTCAATGCCCGTTGAGGACCCAAGGCCTACTTGCGCAAAGAAGTCACGATAAATATTCCAAGCTGGGTTGTCATTGGTTGTCCACCCGTGAACCGGTCCGCCGTGCTCATAAATAACACCGGCAAGGTCCATCGTTTGGCGCCAAAAGTAAACGTTACTCGATCTACTCAATGCGGCAATATCACTTGGGCGCCCTAAATCACTCCACGAACTCATCGGTGCACTTCCTTGAAACTGCAAAATGCCATCGCGTCTAGTTTGATCAACATACGTCACACCGTGGTAATAGCCCGCCATTAACGTCGCACCCTTCACCGTTGAACCCACTACGAACGAGCGCTGAAACGAACCAAGTGGGTTAGCAATCACCTCATAGCCACCTTCACCGTCCGGTTCAATTTCAATCCCTACCATGGCCAAAACTTCACCCGTGTTTGGATTGGTTACCACCACATAAGCTTCACGAACAAAACGAGACGTCCGTTCGCCACGCGCTGCGATTAACGCATTGGCTACAATCTCTTCCACTTGTTCTTGAAATTCCGTATCAAGGGTTAACACAACTTGAAAGCCCGGTAAGCCTTCTGTCACTTGTGTTGGTGGTACACCGTCTTCAATAAAATACCGAGATTGGAAACCTGATAAATAACTCTGCATCGCCCACTCGATCTGTGAATTCCCTACTCTTGCATTCGCCGCATAACCACGCGATAAGAAATAAACTTGGCGCTCTCTTGGAATCCCAGTTTGATGCGTCGTGATCGTTCCCAAAATCGGGTTATTACCAAAATCACTCGGATGAGAGCGAGACCAATCCACGCCCACTTCAATGCCCGGCAGATTCAGCATGTTTTCAGTGACACGCGCGATTTCCTCATCCGTTGGGTTTTCCTTGATGATATTGGTTGTCATCCCTGCACCTTGGTACATCCGCGTAAAAATGTAATGCACCGCTCGTTGCTCATCGGTCAATTCTTCGATGTGCTCTTCTGTAATCCGCGCAATCATTTCTTGATGAAATTCTGCATTGTCAAGACCTGCTGCTACTTCACTAGGAACTAACGCGCGTGCCTCTTCGCCGTGTTCAATAATAAAAAGATCTTGCAAATCACGAAACGTTAAAGGACTATGATCGACTTCAATAAGCTCAGCAAGTTCCGTCGCCACTTCCCTAATCGCACCGGTATACGTATTAGGAATATGGCGATACGTAATCACAGGTACGGACGTGTTTCTTACTAAAGGCGTCATATGTCGATCATAGATGTGCCCTCTCGGCACTTCCCGATTCAAATAGGTGGTGGTGGTTAAGGCATTAAACGCAACGAAATCATCCGCATAAATGATGTGGACCATGTAAATGCTCACCAAAAGCAAAGCAAATAACGATGCCACAACGATCTTTAAAATTTGCACGCGAAAAACAAGCGAATTCAACTGTTTATGGATCCATTTCACCAATCGCCAAAGAACATTTTCCTCTTTCATTCTTTTTTGCCTTGTTTTTTCTTTTCGCATGCGCTGTCCACCTACCGTTTAAAGGATATTTTCTAGTAAAAATTATACCATATTGCTACCACAATAACCATCCTACACCGAAAATTTCTTAACCAAAATGTCATCTATTTTTAAGCAAGCATCCATGCTTAAAGTCAGATCTGGCGCTAATCGGTATTCAAAGTATGCGTTGTTGTAGCCAAGCATTTTTAATCGGACTAACCAGAGTAAGTATTTTTTCACTTGCATCCTTGTTCCTTTGCGCTCTTTGATGCCATATTCCATCTTTAAAATCCCCGTTACATCTTGCACACTAAAAACATCTCCTACCTTAAAAAACTTGATAATCCCCAGAAAAATGTAGGATTGCCAGACAAATAGGTGCTTCCTGATCCCATTTCCCGATACGGGCCAGCCCACTTCCACCGGCACTTGCGCTAAATTAAACCCGCGCAATAGACATTGCTCTACCAGCTTTTTCTCCGACTTCGAAGCAAAATACCAGCCGCGCCTTCGAAAATGACGCTTCACTTCTAACCATTGCTTCGTCACACCGGATTGCCCACTATTCCTACCTAGCACATCCTGCATACCATAGTTCTTCAGCTTCGCACACGTCACTTTACCATAAAGTTCTTTGCTCGAAACGTACACGGGATCTTCAAACAAGGTCACATGCGTTGTCTTCGTACAGAAATGGATCAACCTAGTAGCCGCGCGACCTTGCATGACTGGTGGCAGTCGATAAGAGCCTTCGTATTGTTTAAGTTCACCCAGAAAAACCCAGATCACCTCGATTCCCAGTTGCCGATAATCCGCATTCCGTTTATTAAACTCCGTCTCACTCATCACACTTCGTTGAACCTCAAAGACGTATCCCATTTCCTCATACTCAAAATACACATCTGCAATACGGTCAATGCTCGGAAATCGTCGCTCAACGCTTGCCTTTATGCCTTGTTCGTGTAACCATTTCGCCATCGTTTCTTTTGCTAATCTATGCACAGCACTTTCCGGATTTATGATTTTAATCCCGGATTGTACATGGGAAAAATGGGCTTTCTTCCGCGTGCCATGCTTAAAAACGAGCGGCTTGGAACACCTTTCACAAGTAAAATTTTGATGCCGATTTATTCTCATGATTTCAAAACGGGTTAATTTCGTTAAATCCACCAACGACTGACCTACTAACGCTCTTTGCATCTTTATCACCTGTTACCATTGTACCACGGTAAAAAGTGAATGTTCGTGTAACATTGAAAAAACCGCTGATTTTCATGAATTGCAATAAATGACACGATTTGTCAGCCACTCACCCCCTGTTTAAAAGGTGATTTTGACAAGATTTCACGAAAACTAAAAAAACAGATCGAAAATTTTCAACCTGTTCACGATTAAATTTGCAAGCTCATTTATAGGGTTAAGCAACAAGCTTTTTAGCGTTCATCATCAAAGAGAAACCAGTTGATTTCACCCATCGCTGTCTCTTCGTATGCGGCACTTCTCCCCCCGAATAAGCCGCCGACAAACCTAATGACGCGTGTACCAAAGCTATCTTGTAATTCTTCTGTTAACGCAATCTGTGCCGTGTTGGCAGTTGCCGTTTCGTCGTTTGGTGCCGTGCACACACCTGGGTTAATGAAGCACCACCAGTTTTCTCCGTTTGCATCACCAATTCTGACGATTAAACTCATATAATAACCCAGACTGTCCGCAAAATAATGGTGCTCCAAGCTTAGATCAATCTCCGTTTCAACGTGGATTTCAGCTAACACTTCATCAATCGCTAAGCGAATGCCGTCCATGTTTCGAACAATAAATTCCGGTGAATGACCGTTTTCGTGTTGATTGAGATACCCTTCAACCGCAAAGACAACAACCCTTTTTACAACCTGATCGAACGAATCATCCGAATGCGCAATGACGCGTAACCTCAAATCCTCACCGTCGTGCATTTCTTCCGCGCTTGCATCAATGGGCGTTCCGGCTGCTAACTGAATCATAAGCGCCACAATCATCGCGGCAAATACCCATCCTAATTTCATTTTATCCGTCATGTTCAACACTCCCCTGAGCTTTGCGTTTCTTTCTGATAACCCATTATGTTCAAAACGGAGGGATTTATACAGGCAAGGGGATTTTTATTTTTGAGGACGGGTTGGGATTGGGGGTTAGAGCGAAACCGAAATTGCTCAGTTTACTGGATCTGTATTTGGCAACGACGGCCGGCTTGTGAAAAAATTACCTATGAAGGTATTTTTTTTTATTTTGCGTATATATAGGGTGGGGCGTTTTGTAGGTAACGAGATAGATGGAATTGAAGGAAGGTGAAGTGCTTAGATCATTGATTTTCTCAATTAAAGAAACTGCTCGACTAATTCAACTAGTGAACGGCTCTTACAAGGCTTATTTGAGCAAGGAAAAGTCATGGAATCCTCAGTTTCGCTCATCCTGTGACTTTTCAGACCTATATTCAACCGTGAAAAGTCATGCAATCACCAGCTTCGCTCATTCCGTGGCTTTTCAGACCTATATTCAACCGTGAAAAGTCATGCAATCACCAGCTTCGCTCATTCCGTGGCTTTTCAGACCTATATTCAACCGCGAAAAGTCATGCAATCACCAGCTTCGCTCATCCCGTGACTTTTCAAAAACACAAGCACCACTATATCGAAAAGAGAGGTATCCTATCATGAATCTTACAGAAAGCAAAGTAGCAACGTATAAAAAATTACTCGAAAACTTAGAAAAAGAACGTGCATCACTCCCACCCGGACATTTGATTATCAGAGGAACACGCTATTACCAACGAATTGACGGTCATGACCGTGGCATCACTCGCCAACCAAAAAAAGTCCAGCAACTCGCCCGCGCTCGCTACATTGATACGCTCATCAAAATCATTAAAAACGTCCTCAACACGACACCTCACAAAATCAAAGACTTTAAATTCCCCACCCACCAAGAAATCATCAACAAACTCCCCAAAACCTTCAGCAAACTCCCAGACGACTACTTCAAACTCACTCACCTAAACGACTGGCTCAGCAAAAAACACTCCCAAAATCCACGCTACCGAGAAGACCTCGTCTACCCAACCAAATCAGGCATCCTCGTCCGTTCCAAAGAAGAAATCCTTATTTCCAACACTCTCACCGACCTCGGCATCCCCCACAAATACGAAGCGCCTTACCAACTCGCCGGCAAAACTATCTACCCCGACTTCACCCTCATCAACCCCTACACCACCAAAGAAACCCTTTGGGAACACCACGGCGCCTTCCACCTCGAAAACTACGGCCTACAATCCCACCAAAAACTCCTTGCCTACTGCCAAAGCGGCCTCATCCCCAACGACACCCTCATCATCACCTACCCCGATGACATCAAAATCCCCAACCGCCTCAAGAAAATCATCAAAAACACCCTCAAAAACACGTAAAAATCCCGCTACAACCCTAACACCAAGCACACGAAAATAACCAAGAAATGTAAATACAATACCACCCATCACCCCAACAAAAAAGGCCATGCTAAGCACAGCCCTTACTTCGTTTACACTACGGTATCGGGATCACAATTTCCCCTAAAATAACATCCCACATCTCAACATTTCCCCCACCAGCTTCGAACTCTTCCACACCGATGGTATTCTGCCATCTAAACTCCCAATCGTTTAATTGCCAATGCGTAATCGCCATATTCGCTGTCACAATAAGTTCCGTTGCGTCAGGATGAAGTTCTCCCATCCGAAGCCAGCCGCTCCCGCGACGCTCATCATGCTCTGAAGCACTCTCCCAACGGTCATAAACATTCCCTAAATCATCACGGATGCTAAACCACACATTTGCTTCTCGCCTTTCTGCTTCCTCTGGGTAAGCAAAGAAATCCCAACCGGTATACGTGTAATAACCAGGTGCTACCTCAAAGGAAAAATGTAGCGTGGCGCTAAGTGGTGAGAACATCGCATTCGTGATCGCTGCTTCAAAGCCATCGTAGGTAACAGTCGCCGCCTGCAGCACGGTCATTTCACCACCAACGCTCTCGATCGGAAACACAACGTGCCAGTGACCGAGCCTAAAATGCACCTCAGCGTTTTCAATCGGCTCATCAAAAGTTGGAAAATAAATCGAACCTACTGTCACATAAGTATGTTCAGAAATTCGTTCCAAAATACCCGGCGAAGCCCCCCATCCGCGATCACCATGCACTTCCACACCAGCCACTCGCAACCCAAGATCACGAATCGTAAAATAAAAATGTTCTTCTAACTCACGATCGCTTTCAATCGTATAAGCAAAATAAAGCACTTGCCCATCAAAAACAGCCTCTTCGATGGTCACATACATCCCCAAAGCTTCCCCAGAAATCGCGACCTCCTGAGCAAAATCTTGTAACCTAGTAAACTCAACCACGTGGTATTCACTATCACCAACTAAATCAAAAATCCCCCGAATAATCGGAATATGCTGCGCCAAAGATGGAAAAGCAAAACCAAACATTGGCAACCCAATCACAATAGCAGCCGCCACAGCTACCAACTGCTTCTTCCACGAACCAGAAGACCTCACACGCTCTGCCATCCCCAGCTCAACCGCACTCTCAATCACTCGCTGCTTCTTCACCTCATCTAATCGTTGCATAAAAACGCCTCCCGTACCAATTTTTGTGTGGCATAAAAACTCGCCTTGACCGTCGATTCAGGCACGTTGATGATCTGGGAAATGTTGCGAAACGTATAACCTTCAAATGCCTTTAATTTAAATATGTCACGACTATCTGCATCAAGCTGATCAACAAAATCACTGATTTCTCCGATCTCAACAATCTGCTCGACACGACCCCCAAGCGTACTTGCCAAATGATCAATCGCCTCATCGTCATGCTCTACCAAACGATCCAGCTGGTATTCCTTGCTGCGGTAATAATCAGCAATCCGTCTTTTCGTGATCTGGTAAAGCCATGTGCGAAACGAGGATTTCTTATGGTCATAGCGATCAATCGCTTGCAACGTGCTAACAAAAATTTCCTGCGTCACATCCATGGCAACCTCTTCATTGCTGGTTCGCTTAAACACATAACCATAGATCTCATCGAAATAATGCGCGATCAAAAAATTAGCGGCCCGCTTATCGGCGGAATGTACAATCCGCTTGATCCATTTCTTTACTTGCCTCTCCTTGTCCATAACAACCCTCCTCACCGGCCTACACTTTGTTATTCGGGAATTTTATTAAAAAAGTTATAAAAATTTTAATTTTTTTCATTA